>Ga0302320_10000554_pt1 | contig 89483 bp, 70 predicted proteins | sample Bog_T0_3_FD_202130 | JGI IMG/M metagenome (GOLD analysis project Ga0302320, IMG submission 202130) | Peat permafrost microbial communities from Stordalen Mire near Abisko, Sweden - Bog_T0_3 | ecosystem: Environmental > Terrestrial > Soil > Wetlands > Peat | place: Sweden: Abisko, Stordalen Mire...
GATTTCGTCCGTCAAGCCGTGGCCGGTGTCGGAGACCTCGATTTCAACGGATCCGCCATCGTCGCTGAGCGCGCTGCGCAGTCCCAGGACGCGAAGCAGGCTACCCTGCATGGCTTCGGCTGCGTTGTCGATCAGGTTGGCAAGGGCGCGCCGAATGGCATCGGGATCGGCAAGAACCGGAGGTAGATCGGGCTGCAGATCCCATTCGACATTGACGCCTTGAAGGCGGCCCGCGAACATGGCCAGAGCTTCCTCAATGACCCGGTTGAGAACGCACGGGCGCGGCTGCGGCGCAGGAAACTGGGCCAACGCAGAAAACTGATCGACCAGAGTGCGCAGAGTTCCGACGCAACCAAGAATGACCTCGCTGCATTTGCGGATCACCTGGAGCGAGTCGGTCTGGCGGCGGTCCACGTGGCGGCCGATTCGCTCGGCGGAAAGCGCGATGGGGGTGAGAGGATTCTTGATTTCGTGGGCCACGCGCTGGGCCACTTCCTTCCATGCCAATTGGCGCTGGGCACGGAGCAGTTCCGTCATATCTTCAACGACAAGAACGCTGCCTGGCTGCCCATGGACCAGCTCCAATCGAGCGCTGGTGACGGCCAGGTGGCTGGCCCTGCCGCGGTTGTGAAACTCAATCTCCGTGGAGGCCGCGCCCATTCGTTGGCCGCGCCGAATGACGCCTGCCAGATCGTCCCAACACTCGGCGGGGAGCAAAGATTGCATGGGGACGCCGGCGAGACTTACGTCCTCGCGCCGGCCGACCAGCGCGGCGAAGGCACGATTGGCCTGAAGGACGGTTCCCGCCGCGTCGAGAGTGATGACACCGCTGGGGATGGTCTCAACGATGGTTTCCAACTCGCGACGCCGCTCTTCGATGGCCTGGTTTGCCGCGGTCAACTGTGCCGAGGAAGTCTCTGCAAGCGACCGGCTCGCATCGAGGTCGGCGGCCATATGGTTGAACGCGCGCACCAGGTCTCCCATCTCCCCCGTAGCCATGAGGGCGACGCGGTGATCGTATTTGCCGGTGGCAATCTCATCCATGGCAACCGCAAGTGCCTCGACAGGCCGGGTAATTTGCTTGGAGAGAAACAAGGCCAGCCACACGCTGGAAAAGAAGACAAAGACGGTGATGAGCATGAGCAGCAGGATGAACATGGTGCGGATGCTTTTGCGGGAGCGAAACAGCTTCCAATACTCATCGGCCCCAGCACGAATGCGCGTGACGGTCTGGCTGAGGCCTTTGGGCATGGGCAGCGCAACCACGACGACTTTGCCGGAGCCGGTTGCCGACAGCCCCAGGGCATATTCCTGACCCGCCACTTGAAACTCAGCTTCGTCTCCTCGTTGCGCGGCGGAGAGAAGGTTGGCCAGCCAAGATCCGTGCAAGGGGACCACTGTGCCAAAATCGCCTGTTTCATTTTTTTCCGGCAGCCAGGGGAGCAAGCTGGCCGCGCTGGATTCAGGCGGGGCTTGAAAAACCGCAATCGGGTGCAGGTCCTTTCCGTAGGCAACGGCGAAGCCGCCGTTCAGGGTGATGCGCCGCGAGTTCAGTTCATCCTGTAAGGTGGGCAGGTCCTTGTCGAGAGCCCCTGAGGCCGCAATCGACTCGGCTTCCACGCGCGCATTGTCGGTGACGTACTGAGCGAGTTCCAAAACGACGCGCGTCGAATCTTCACGCAACTCCGAAGTGTTGGGAGAGAACCAACGTTCAATGGCGCGGTTCATGACAAAAAAGCTGAACAGGAACATGCAGACTGCAGGGGTAAGCGCAATAAGAGCAGCACCCAGCACCATGCGGATACGCAGACGCGCTCCCAAAGTGCTGCTGGTTTGGCCGACATAGAGCTTGAGGAGGTTCCTGAGCAGAAGCATCAGGAGAAAGAGGAGCAACAGAAACACCAGCACGGTGAGGCCGGTGAAGACCAGTGTCTCTCCGGATGTTTCCGGATTCAAGAAACCGACATTGGAGGTGTCAAACCACTGCAGCGCGCCGAGCAAGGCGAAGAACAGCAGTACTCCGCCAGCAAGCAGAGCAACCGACCGGCGCCGCGGATCGGCAGACAATGGCATGGTCGGATTATAGAGCGATTCAAGGAGCCTAGCCGAATTTGACTCCGGGTCCAAGCAGCCCGACAAACAGGCAGAGAATCAAGCCCGCCGTCAGGATCCACCCCAAACTGCGGGAGATGGGGGGTGCAGGAGCCGACCGGTCGCCGGCGCGCGCACCGATAAAATGGTCCAGCTGCGTGATTCCGAATGCGCCTGCCGCGGAGGGGATCGCGGCGGTGAACAAGGTGGTCCATCATCATTTGCGATGAACCCACACCTGCCCCAACCGTCTTGCGAAAGGAAACGCAATTGGCTGGTCCCACTCGTTGAAGATCCGTGGGCCTTTAGACCTGCGAACACCCGAGCGGGCTCAGGATGAGGTTGCTGATCGTGGTCACAATCTGATCGGAAGCGTAGCGGGGGCTGCTGGAAAGCTTCTTCCAGTTGGGATCGTCGCGGAATAGATTCCACTTGGCTTCCAGCTCAGCCTGGTCCGCGAAGCTCACCATGTAGGTGAGGCTCGGCATGCGTGAACCGATCAGGGTGTCACCGAAGAACACAGGATGAAAGCCTGCCTTGAGGAAAATCTCGAATTCGCCGGAATGGAACATCTCCACCTTGCGCACGTGGTCCCCATTGCTGGGACTTTCATAGGTGCGCAGCTGGAGAATCCGCTTGGCCTTGGTTCCGGCGCCGGGCGGCGGGGTGAGTTTGGGCCAGCCTGGGAAAGCGGACAGGAGCCAACTCTCCACTCGTTGGAAGGGAGGGGCCGCGGCGGTGGCATCCCAAAAAGGGGCGGCAGCCTGGAGAAAGGCCGCGTCTTCGACCAGGTGCAGGTCCAGCGCAGCAAGGGTGGGTAGGTTGGAACTTGAAATCACCAGGTAGAACGCCGGCGTTTCCGGCCCGAACTCCAGCCGGAAAGCGCCGACCGGCCCTATTCCCAAGCGGGTCAGTGCGGGAAGGAGCGCGTCGGCAAAATAGCTTTCCGTCAACTTGGTCTGTGGGCCGTTGATCAAGGCGTAGCGGCGAATTTGATAGAATTCGGGGCCAGGCGTAGGCGAGGCGGCTTGCGCGGTGGCATTGCGGGTGACAGCAAGGGCCGAAGCCGCGACCGATGCGGACAAGAATTGACGCCGTTCCATGTTGCCTCCAATCGACGCCCCATTCTAATACGGCATCGACACACGGGAAACGTTGCGAAAGTGGCCTGAGAGCCCTGCGCTCTCAAGCCGAGAGGACATTTGCCGGCGCGACCCAGGCGCGGTTCTGGCTTTCGGCTACGCCGCGGTGCGTGAGTGTGCCCAGCCAGGTGTTGAGGCCCTCCGCGAGTCCGGGGTCCTGCTTGAGGGCTTCGCGCGCCCCCAGGTTTGCCAGGCGCAACAAATAGGGGAAGGTGGAATTGGTCAGCGCCAGGGTGGAAGTGTGCGGCACCGCGCCGGGCATGTTGGTGACACAGTAATGCACCACGCCGTCCACCTTGTAGCTGGGGTTGGAATGGGAGGTGGGCCGGGCCGTCTCTACGCAGCCGCCTTGATCGATGGCCACGTCCACAATGACCGCGCCCTTCTTCATTTGCGAAACCATGGCCTTGGTGACGATTTTGGGCGCTGTGGCGCCGGGAATGAGAACGCCGCCGATGACCAGGTCCGCCTCCCGGGTGGCCTGGGCGATGTTGTAGCTGTTAGAGGCCAGCGTATAGAGACGGCCGCCAAAGATATCGTCGAGATCGCGAAGGCGATTGAGGCTGACGTCGACCAGGGTCACCTTGGCGCCGAAGCCGAGGGCGATCTTGGCAGCGTTGGTGCCCACAATGCCTCCGCCAATGATGGTCACGTTGGCCGGAGCGACACCAGGGACACCACCCAGCAGAATGCCGCGTCCGCCGCGTTCCTTCTCCAGGTAGGTCGCGCCGACCTGTACGCTCATGCGGCCGGCGACTTCGCTCATGGGGGTGAGCAAGGGAAGCGTATTCGCGCGATCGCGCACGGTCTCGTAGGCTATGCCGATGACCTTCTTGTGAAGGAGTTCGTCGGTGAGGCCGGGTAGCGGGGCAAGGTGCAGATAGGTGAACAGCACAAGACCATCACGGAAGTAAACGTACTCGCTCTCGATGGGTTCCTTCACTTTGACAACCAGATCGGCTTTGCCCCAGGCGTAGCCGGCATCGCCAACAATCTCCGCGCCGGCGTGCTGGTATTCGGCATCGTCGAACCCGGATTGAGCACCGGCCTGGGTTTCGACGAGAACCGTGTGTCCGGCCTCTGTGAGCGCCTTGACGCCCGCCGGGGTTACGCCTACCCGAGCCTCGTTGTCCTTGACTTCTTTGGGAACGCCAATGATCATCCGTCTCTCCTGTCTCAACAGAATACGCGCCCGGAACCAAAAAATCGGCCCGATAAAGGCCTGGGCCGGATGGCGGAGCGGCCAGGGGTGGTGTTGTTCGGCAAGCCAGGTCCGACACAGGCGGCGGGGCCGGCCCGGCATCAGGGTACGTGACGTTTCCGTCCAGAGGTCATAGCGGTTCGTTACCAATTCGTGGGGGTGGATTCACTTGGCGAAGCAGCCGATACTTCAGAAGACGACTCATCCGCCATCTAACAATTTGAATCCATTCAAGGAAGAGAGAGGACTTCAGACCGATGCAGGAGGACATTCAGCGTCCACTCCCCCTACGGAATCCAGCGGGATATCGCTCTCTTCGCCCGACAAACATGCATGGCGGAATGGGTGCTTCGACCTACGCCTATGTGGCTTTGGCTGCCGGCCTGGGGCTATTCATGGGTTTGGGGATGGCGGTTGCGATGGGACGCGGGAAGGCCCCGGTTGTGCCGCAACGCTCGGCAGCGCCGACGACCCCTCGCATGAATGCGACCGTTTCCTCTTCTGCGAAGCCCATTGTCCCACTCGCTCCGGTGGCCAGAGTGCAGGACCACAGACAAGCCCAGAGCGTGGCTCGGCCAATCTCGGCCAAGCCCACGCAGGCGGTCAACACGAAGGCCGATCGCCGCAAGCCGCGCAGGCTGTCTAAATTACTGGACTGGAAGATGCCGCGCCGGCAGAAGCGCATTCCGTATGTCTCTCCCAAGCCGGCGAGCGTGACGGAAGAGCCGACTGCGCTCGAACTGGCCACTCGGGCAGCGGCTGCCGGACCAGTCGTCCTCAGTATTCAGGGAGACGTAACGGTTGTCGGCTACGATGCTGCGACGGCCACAGTTGAGACGTATGTGGGCGAAACCTACGTATTAGCCGGCCCATCGAGCGAGGGCGGCGGAATTGCGTGGCAAAACTATCCCTTCAACGCGCATTACAGCTGTGACAGCGCAGGAAACTGCATGTTGAATCACGCCGGAGCCTCGGCGATTGCCCGGTTAGCCCGATAGTCAAGGACCGTCTGCGTTCGGCGCAAACGGGTTCTCGATGAGGGGTGCGCCGCGTTTTGGTCAGGCCTACCACGGCAGCAGCCTCCTTACGCCCCTACCATAGCCTGATAAAAGCTGATGCCGGCGACGGCGATTCCGCCCAGCGGCTGCCATCCCTTGCCAATGAATTCCTTCACCAGCGCTTCCAGCTTTTCCTTTGTTGAAGCTTCCAGAATTTTGTACGCGACGACGACCGGCATTTCTTCCTCCGATGAACCGCTTGTGGCAAATTTTAGTCACAATGGCATCCATGCGGCGGGGAAATCGCGTGACCGTGGGCAAAAAAGCTACTCGGCATTATCGATTTGGGCGCGCTGCAGTTTGTCGGAAAAGTCCACGTACACGGCTTTCCAGGTGGTGTAGAAGTCGATGGAACCCAATCCCTCGCGGTGTCCGTTGCCGGTCTGCTTGACTCCGCCAAAGGGCAGATGCACTTCGGCGCCGATGGTGGGCGCGTTGATGTAGGTAATGCCGGCTTCCAGGTCGCGCATGGCGGTGTAAGCGCGGTTCACATCTTTGGTGTAGAGCGAAGTGGAAAGGCCGTAGTCGATGGAGTTGGCAATTTCGACGGCTTCTTCAAATGTGTCGAATTCGATGAGGCTGACCACCGGGCCAAAAACTTCTTCGCGGGCGATGCGCATGGTGGGGGTGACGGAGGCGAGTACGGTGGGAGCGAAGAAGGTTCCATTGGCATAGGGACCTTCGGTGAGAGCGTGGCCGCCGGTGAGAAGTTTCGCCCCTTCAGCAAGGGCAATGTCAACATACTTCTTTGAAGTTGCGATCTGACTCTCATTCACTTGCGGACCGACTTCCACGGACTCGTCCAGTCCATTGCCCACTTTTAGCCTGGCCGCACGGGCGACAAACTCGTCGGTGAACTTTTGCGCGATCCCCTTTTGCAGCAGGATGCGGCTGGTGGCCGTGCAGCGTTGCCCGGTGGTGCCGAATGCGCCCCAGAGGGCGCCTTCGAGAGCGAGTTCCAGGTTGGCGTCTTCCATGACAATCTGAGCATTCTTGCCGCCCATCTCCAAGGAGACGGGCTTGAAGGTGGCGGCGGCGCGTTGGGCAACGAGCGAACCGACTTCGCTGGAGCCGGTAAAGCTGATGGCGCGCACGTCGCGATGCTCAACGAGCGGAGCGCCGGCGTCCGGGCCGAGGCCACACACGATATTGACGACGCCCGGGGGGAGGCCGGCGTCCATGAGGCATTGAACCAGGTTGTAGGTGGAAAGGGGCGTGTCCTCGGCTGGCTTGATGATGCAGGTGTTGCCGGCGACGAGAGCCGGGAAGAGCTTCCAACTGGGAATAGCCATGGGAAAGTTCCAGGGCGCGATCATCCCCACGACGCCGACAGGCATGCGCACGCTCATCGCGAACTTGTTTTGCAGTTCGCTGGGCGTGGTTTGTCCGTACAGCCGCCTTCCTTCCCCGGCAACGTAGAAAGCCTCGTCAATGGCCTCTTGGACGTCGCCGCGGGTTTCAGCCAGAACTTTGCCCATCTCCCGGGTCATGTCGCGGGCGTACTGCTCTTTGCGTTGCTGCAGGATCAACCCGGCACGCTGGAGGATTTCAGCGCGCTTGGGAGCGGGAACGAGCCGCCATGTGGAAAAAGCCTTCTTGGCAGCGGCGACCGCCAGGGCGACGTCATCGGCGTCGCTCGTGGGAAACGCGCCCACGATGTCGGAATGGTCTGCCGGGTTCAGGTTCAGGAGTGTTTGACCGCTTACCGCCGGACGCCATTGGCCGGCAATCAGATTGTGATAGGTGGGGTACGCCATTGCGGAAGACCTCTAAGAAGGCTGAAAAGTTGAAAGGGCCGAGCCAACTGCGCCCGAATTGGGAAACACCTGAGTTTACCGCATTGGAACGAGAATCCTATGTGCAGGCAAGTCGGGAATACTCCTTTCGTCGACTGGCCGTACAATACATTTTGAGGTAGATTTAATTTTCCGATGTCATTGAACGGTTATCCATCCCGCTCCTCGCGGTCACATGGCTTACGCTCGCTGTTCAGCATGTTTTCGAGCGATCTGGCCATCGATCTCGGCACCGCCAACACGCTGGTCTTCGCGGCTGGCAAAGGCATTGTAGTCAACGAGCCATCGATTGTGGCGATCAACAAAAACACCGGCGAAGTGGAAGCCGTGGGCAAAGAAGCCAAAGAGATGCTGGGCCGCACGCCGGGCAACATTGTGGCCATCAAACCGATGAAGGACGGCGTGATTGCCGACTTCAAGGTCACTGAGAAGATGCTCAACTACTTTATTCAGAAGGCGCACAACCGGAAGATGCTGGTGCATCCGCGGATTGTGATCGGCGTGCCTTCGGAGATCACGCAGGTAGAAAAGCGGGCGGTTGAGGATTCGGCGTACCGCGCCAAGGCCAGTGAAGTGTACCTGGTGGAGCAGGCGATGGTGGCGGCGATCGGGGCCGGATTGCCGATTACCGAACCCTCGGGCAACATGGTGGTCGATATAGGCGGCGGCACGAGCGATATTGCCGTCATTTCGCTGTCAGGAATTGTGTACTCGCGTTCGGTGCGCATGGCGGGCAACCAGATGGACGAGGCCATTACCAATTATCTGAAGCGCAAGTACAACCTGCTGATCGGCGAGCGGACGGCAGAGCACATCAAGATGGAGATCGGTTCAGCGTACCCGCTGGATAAGCCGCTGACCATGGAGATCAAAGGCCGCAACCTGATCGAGGGTGTTCCGAAGACCATCAGCATTGACGACAGCGAAATTCGGGAAGCGCTGGGTGAGTGCATCGCGGTCATCGTGAACGCGATCCGCGTGGCGCTGGAACGGACGCCGCCGGAGCTTTCCGCGGACATTTCCGATCGCGGCATTGTGCTGACGGGAGGCGGAGCGCTGATCAAGAACCTGGACAAGCGCATTCGCGAAGAGACGGGCTTGCCGGTTTCTGTGGCGGACGATCCGCTGGCTTCGGTGGTGCTGGGAACCGGCAAGATGCTTTCCGACTTCCGCTTGCTGCGCAAGATCAAGATCGATTAAAGCCAAGAATACCGGTGCCTTGAAGCGCTTACCAGCGTTGCCTCAGGCACAGATCGGACTGCGTTCTTCCTGGTGTGATCAGTCAGAAGTTCGCGGCACGAATAGAACACCCGAACCGCAGATCCTTCGACTAAGATTGGCGCAAAAACGCGCCAATCTCCGCTTGGGATGAAAGTCAATTCCGATATGAACTTCGGACTCGGGACACTAGAATTTGACCGTGGCGGCAGTCGGGGTCCAGGTGGCGCCATATCCACATTGCGGGGTCAAACCCGGCCAGAGTTTCCACAAGAACCAGGTAGGCGTGATTCTCCGGAACTTGTCGTTATAGAGATTCAGGCTTGAGAACCCGAGCGAGCCGCTCGCAGGGTAATCGGTGCATTTGGTCACGCTATACACTTCCAGCACCCCTGCAAATCCCCAATTAAAAGTCTGCCCCTGGCTGGAAGTGTCGATGAGTTCCGATGTGGCGCCGGTATCGGTGTCCCGGGTGACGATGTCCCACGAGGAACAGGACAGCGTGTTTGCCTTGCAGGTGTCTTTCATTTCTCCGAAGATGATGTGTCCGGGGGCTGTGGGAACGGGCCTACTTTCGTAAACGGTGCCGTTTGTGCAGCAATTCCAACTGGCGAGCCCCCAGGCGTCGGGGTAGTCGGAGTTCCAGCCAAGCACCGGTTGAATGATGGTTTTCACGCCGTTATAGTCCTGCATGCCGGGAAAGAAAAAGATGACTTGTCCGTCCCGCGCGGTGGGCGCCAGAGGCACTTTCCATTCAGCGGTCATTTCCCCATAGGAGGTGGTGGTCTCCGTGTACACGGCTTCCATCCAGCTATGACCAATGGTGGGCGTGGCATCGCCTGTGTTTTGGACAGAGACCTTCTCGCCCCTGGCAGTGAAGCGATCGAAGGCGCAGGCCGGCATACTGTCTAACGAACCATCGCTGTGTTCGATGACGAGTTCATCCGGGTGGAGTCGATCTCCCGGGGCAAGTTGCCGCACGCAGCTGGGATGGAAGTAGCCCATCGGCGTGATGACGTATCCCCCTGGAACGGCCGCGGGACGGTTGGGCCCAGCAAGAGTGAGAGCTCGCAGGGAGGAGGGTTGCAGAGCGAGCAGCACAACCAAAGCTAGACCAATCAGAAACCTGGTTTGCGAGGGGAAGAGTTGGATCATTGCCGATCTCCTGGCAGCCGGGATACAGACCCGGAGCATTTGCGTGAACCAGCGACTGAAAGGAGAAAACTCTCAGTCGACTGTTGCGGTCACACGATGGACCGCTTTCAACGCTAGCCAAGAGGAATGCTCAACACAACGGTTAAGACAATGGTCAAGCACGAGATGATCCCCGTTAGTATACGGCGGGGACAATTGTGCATGATCACAACAGTTTGCCGTGAGCAGTCGCGTGCGATGGACATCGACTCGGCCACTCGGCACAAATTGGGCTGACACATTAAATGCCCCAGGTTTCAAGATGAAACCTGGGGCATTTAATGTGTCAGTGGATCCGCGATCGAGGTTGAAGCGGGTCAGCTCAGTAGGTGATTGTCATCGCCGAGGGGCCACCATCGAGATACGCGCCATAATGGCAATTGGGCGACGGATTGCTCCCGTCGGGCAGCCAGGTTTCCCAACTCGGTGTAATCTTCTGGAACTTATCGTTATAGACACTTACATTTGTGGATTCGAGTGAGCCGCCAGCGGGGTAGTCGCTGCATTGCTTCACGTCATAAACCTCAAGTACGCTTCCGAATCCCCAGTTGAAGGTTTGCCCAAAATTCGATTCGTTGTAGAGCTTTGTGAAGACTCCGGTTTTCAGATCTGTCGTATCGATGGTCCACTTTCCGCATTCCAGCGTGCCGGCGCTGCACTGGTTGTATACCTGGCCATAGATGGTGTCGCCGGTGTTGACGCCCTCGGATGGACTCACGTACACGGTGCCCTTGGTGCAGCAGTTCCAGCTGGAAATGCTCCACTCGTTGGCCTTCGAATAGTACGGGGTGTTCCACCCCAGCACGGGCTGAATAATGGTCTTGGTGTTGGGATAGTCCTGCATTCCGGGGAAGAGATAGATGATCTGGCCGTCGTGGGAAGAGGGCGCTTTTGGCACTTTGAAGTCTGTGGTGATCTTCCCGTAGGAGGAGCTCGTAAAGGCTTCGACAGCGACCATCCAGCTATGGCTAATGTAGGGCGGTTCGCCGCTCTCGGCATCCGCCGACGGGTTCAAGGCAAGCCATCGGTCCTTGGTCGTTCCGGGATTTGTGGTAGCAAGTTCCGTTGGCACCTGTTCGCCCTTGGCGGTGTAATGCGGGTAAGCGCAAGCGGGCATGGCATCGGAAGAGCCGTCCGGGTGATAAACCGCCAATTCATCGGGGTGAAGAACGTCGCCTTTGGCAACTTCCTTGACGCAACTCGGATGGAAGTACCCCATTGGAGTCGCTTGATAGCCAGCGGGAACAGCCGCTGGGCGGTTTGAGCTTCCGGGGCCTTGAGCGTAGCCGACGGCCAGGCTGAGGACGGATAGAGTGAGGAAAAGCTTGCTGCGGCGTGCCGAAGGGAGGTTGACCATGGTGGGGTCTCCTTTAATTTTTGTTCTACGTGCCGGGGATTGAGGGCGTTTGCCGGGGGGCGGAGAGCTATAAGAATGGATCGACGGCCAGTATTCCGGAACTATATGGATGAACTGCTATCAAAGTCAAGGATTTCAATATCTCTAATTGTCTGGAGGCGAGGGGCGCACGAATCTTCCGTTAGTATACTGATGTTACTCGCGCATGTTCGCAGCCGTTTGCCGGGCGAGTTCTCCGATGGAATCAATCGTTGTCCGCTATCGAAATCTAGCCGTGCTGCTGGTGATCCTGCTCGCGCAAATCATCGGACTTGCCACGCAGGTGCGGCGGACGCGGGACGGACACAGCACACTGGACCCGGGCGACGGCCCCGGAGTTCGGCTGATCCGCCTTTGGGCGAATGCGCTGGTTTCGCCACCGGAACAGGCGATTCATTCCACCAAACTGGGAGTCGGTTATTACTGGCGCGAGTATGTTGACCTGCGCAACGTACGGCAGCAAAACCTGGATCTTCAAAAAACGGTGGACCGGTTGCGGCTGGAGCAGGCTGCGCTATTGGAAGATGCGCGGCAGGGGCAGCGGCTGCAGAGCTTGCTCAGTTTTCAGGAGAAGTACATTTATACGACGGTCGCCGCACAAGCCATCGGGTCCAGCGGCAGCGATCAGTCGCGTGTCATCTACATCGACAAGGGCACCGACAGCGGCCTGCAGCGCGATATGGCGGTGATCACGCCGGACGGGATTGTGGGCAAGGTACGCGACGTGTTTCCGCACACCGCACAGGTACTGGCGATCAACGACCAGACCAGCGGAGCGGGAGTGATTTTGGAGACAACGCGCGTGCGCGGCATATTGCGCGGGAACGCCGTGGGGCAACCGCAGATTGTGGATTTACTTGCCGACAAGCGGATTCAGAAAGGCGAGAATGTGTTCACGGCCGGCGGCGACCAGATTTTCCCGCGCGGCCTTCCCGTGGGCAAGGTGGAGAAGGTTGTGCCGGATCCGGATCGCGATTCGTTCATCAATGTGCTGATCACGCCCGCGGCGCACCTTGACCGGCTGGATGAGGTGCTGGTGATCACATCGACGGCGCCACGCTTCTCTCCGGAGCAACAAAAAGACCTGGCCGACAGCGAATCGCTCAAGGGAGACGAGGCCGCTGCACTGCTGAAACAGGTGCAAGACCAGAAGAAGGCTTCGGAGATGATGGCGGAACGGCTTCCCAGTTTGATCGATCCCAATTTGCCACCGGAGCAGCAGCCGTTGCTCGACACTGCGAATCCCGCCCCGGTCGGTCATCCTCCGGTAGCGGTGCATCCCGACCGGTTTACACCGGGCGCAGCAAACAACGCCGGAACGGACATGGCCCCGAAGAACGATGCGGCGACGGGCGTTGCGCCCAAGGTACCCTCCAGCGCCCCAGTTCGCTCCCCGAATCCAGCCGGCGCAAATGCAGAAGCGGGGGCGGTGCCCAAGCCTGCGGTGAAACCGGGCGACGCAAGACCGGAACATCCGAGCCCGACCACGCCGAAGGGCGCCGGGCAGACGAATGCGCCGAAACCGAGCCACGTCCCCCCCAGCCAGGAAACGCGCGGCGAGCCAACACAAAATCCGCCGGGGAGAACCCCCTAGCCATGCCGCTTCTTGGCGCTGAACTGCGGCGAGACCTTGAAGTCCGCCGCTATCCTATCCTGGTTTATGGGCTTGTGCCGTTGGTGGCCCTGGTGCTGCAAGCGTGGCTGCCGCGGGCATTGGGCGAATACGCGTGGTTCGACCTGCCGCTGGTGATCACGGTCTACTTCGCTCTGGGTCGACGCAGCCCCATTTTAGGAACGCTGATGGGTGCGGCTCTGGGCCTGTTCGAGGACGCGCTGACGCATCACGCAATTGGCGTGAACGGCATTGCAAAGTGCGTAGCCGGTTTTTTGGCGGCTTCGGTCGGCGTCCGCATCGATGTGGAGAACCGCACCATCCGGTTGATGCTGACATTTTTGTTGAGTTTGGTCTCGAGTGCACTTGTTGCTTTTGTTTCGAGGTTTCTTCTCGGTCTCGACCAGGAGTGGCGATGGTACACGGTCCTTTATACCGGCCTGGGCAACGCGGTGTTCGCGCTCTTCCTGTTCCCCATTCTGGATCGATTGCAGATCCATGACTGAGGAAGATAGACACTAGGGACCAGGGATTAGGGACTGGAAAGCGATTGCACGGGCCGAGCTGCACGCAGACTGCTGCGGAGTTGAACGGCGATCGGGATCCGCGCGTCGATCAGAAAGAAAACGAAACCGGTGCGGGAAGCGGCCCGGCAGTATGCTGAAGGTGTATTGCAATGGATTCAGGCAGAATCAATCGCGAAGAGAAGATCCCCACCTTGAAGCTGACGGTGGTGCAGTACGGGATTCTTCTGATGATGCTGGCGCTGGCGGCAGGGCTTTGGAGGCTGCAGGTGCTGGGCGCCGAAGGCTACCGGGTGCTGGCGGAGCAGAACCGCGTCCGTAAAGATCCGGTGCTGGCCGCCCGGGGGAAACTGTTTGATCGCGAAGGCCGGCTGGTGGTGGACAACTATCCCTCCGCCTCGTGTTTTCTGATTCGCGAGCAGAACCAGAACATTGACGCGCACCTTCCATTGATTGCCAAGGGACTGAACCTTGACCTGGAGCAACTGAAGGCCACACTGCGCCGCTACCGGACGGCGCCGGGGTATCAGCCGATACCGATCAAGCAGGACATCACTGACGATGAACGGGCATTTGTGGCGGCCCATCGCAACGAGCTTCCCGAGTTGGAGATGCTGGACGTGGAACGCCGCCTGTACCCGCGGGACGGATTTGCGTCTCATTTAATCGGGTACGTAGGCGAGGTGAGCGAAGAAGACCTCAACAACCCGCGCTATGCGTACTACGAACCGGGAGACGTGGTGGGCAAGGCCGGGGTGGAGGAGACCTACGACGAATTGCTGCGCGGCCAGGATGGCTCACGGGACGTGATTGTCGACAGCCACGGGCGTGAAGTGGGCTATCTGGGAATTCAGCACGCTATTCCGGGCCAGGACCTGAAGCTGACCATTGACAACGACTTGCAGCGCGCCGCCGAGCTGGCCCTGGGGAATCGGAATGGGGCCATTGTGGCGATGGATCCGCGCAACGGCGAAATTCTGGCCATGGTTTCCCGGCCCAGCTTCGATCCCAACGCCTTCTCGGTCCGCATTAATCGGGCCGACTGGAATCACCTGATCACCGACCCCGATCATCCGCTGATGAACAAGACAATTCAGGCCCAACTTGCTCCCGGATCGACCTTCAAGATCCTGATGTCGGTAGCCGGGCTGCAGGAAGGCATTGCGCAGAACCTGAAGGTGAATTGCACGGGCGGATGGGGCCCTTACGGATTTTTCCATCACTGCGACGAGCACCACGGCGCGGTGGACATTCACAACGCAATTCCCTACTCGTGCGACACGTACTACTACCAATTGGGCGACCGGCTGGGGATTGACCGGATTGCCAAGTACGCCACGGAATTTGGATACGGGCAGAAGACGGGCATCGATCTGCCCGGCGAGCAAGCGGGATTGATGCCGTCGGCACAGTGGAAGATCAAGAACTACCACAACCGCTGGTATCCGGACGAGACGCTGGACGTCTCGATCGGCCAGGGCGCGGTGGAGGCCACACCGATTCAATTGGCAAGGATCATTGGCGGGATCGCCTCGGGAGGGCACATGGTCAGGCCGCATGTGGTGTTTCCCGATCAGCTCACGCCGGACTTTCATAGGGCGCTGCTGGAGAGCTTCCCGGGATCAGGCAACGCCTACTTCCCGATTGACCCCGAGAATTGGACGACCATCACCGACGGCATGTACCAGGTGACCCAGCCCGGCTACCTTCACACCGCCGGTCAGGAGGGCCTGCCGGGCGTCGATTTCGGGGGCAAAACCGGTACTGCCCAGGTGATGAGCCACCAAGCCCTGGACAAGACCAACAAGGGCCGCGTGACCAATCCGAACGTCTGGTTCGTAGGTGTCACACCCTCGCACAACCCGGAGATGGTGGTTGCTGTGCTCTGGCAGAACGGAAACAAGAGCTACTACTCGGCCCGGATCGGGGCCAGAGTCGTTTCAGCCTATGTGGAGAAGCAACGGAGAATCGCGAATAATCTGGTGCCGCCAAAGACTCCAGCCGCGCCGGCGGAGATGAGCGCGGTGTGGACCGTGCCTGCCTCGCAGCGAGGCGACCAAACGATCCCTGCCAGTCAGCAAACGTCCGGAGAACGTGTGCAGACGGGCAATTTTCTGGTCGACCACGGGCAGATTGTAGGTACGAAGCCGGGAAGCTCAGGCGTTCCTATGAAGCCGGCAGCAGCGAGCACCACGACGCAGGGTGGTCAGGTCAAAACTCCGGCAACCCATGCAAACTCACCGGCAACCGTTCCGCGAACCGCGATCGCTCCTTCCGGAAAGGGATTCTAGCCGTGCGCCGGATTGCCAGCTTTCGCGATTTCGACTGGACCTTGCTGGGCATTGTGCTGGTGCTTTGCACCATTTCTGTCCTGGAGATTTATTCGGCGACCCTGCATACGAAGTACACCGGGTTCCACACCAAGCAGATCTTCTGGATCGTGGGTGGTCTGGTGGCGATGTTCATCTTCTCGTTTATCGACTATCACAAGCTGATCGACTTTGTTCCCTGGGCGTATGGGGTGTGCCTGGTGGCCTTGGTCGCAGTTCTGGCGGTGGGACAGAAGGTTCTTGGCGCAAGGCGCTGGATTCGGCTCGGCCCCATGCACTTTCAGCCGTCGGAGTGGGTGAAGCTGGTGCTGATCATCGCGGTGGCCCGATACTTTGCAAACCTGGGCGGGCGGTCCTTGACCTGGAGGGACATCTTCAAGGCGTTCGCTCTGGTGGGCGTGCCGATGCTGCTGGTGATCAAGCAGCCGGACCTTGGCACGACGTTGACGTATACGCCCATCCTGGTGGCAGGACTGCTCCTGGGAGGGATCAATCTGAAGCAAACCTTTATTCTGGGCACGTGCGCGGTGGCGCTGATCGCCGGGGTATGGTCCAGTGGAAAGCTCTTGAAACCCTATCAGAAGCAGCGACTTACGAGCTTTATTAATCCGGACAACGATCCCAAGGGGTCGGGTTACCAGCTCTTGCAATCGAAGATCGCGGTTGGGTCGGGCGGGGTGTGGGGCAAAGGGGCCGCGAAGGGCACGCAAACGCAGGGTGACTTTCTGCCTATCCCGCACGCGGACTTCATCTTCGCGGCATTCGGGGAAGAGCATGGCTTCGTGGGCGCGGTTTTTGTGCTGCTGCTATACTTTTTCATATTGATGCGTTTGATACAAAACGCTCAAACAGCCGCGGACTTGTCCGGCTCCCTGATTATCATGGGCGTAGTGGCTGTGTTGACCTTCCAGATCGCGGTCAATGTAGGCATGGTTATCGGGTTTATGCCAGTCACCGGAATTCCTTTACCGTTAATGAGTTACGGCGGATCTTCGGTGTTGTTTACGTTCCTGGCGCTGGGAACGGTGATGAACGTCCGCATGCGCCGTTTCGTAAACTAAACCGGCTTTGGGCTCATCGGAGCACGAGCTGGGATTCACAAGTGTTACCTTCTGGCGACAACCGGGACAGTCCGGCAGCCAGGAGAGCAGATATTCAGCACTACCGTGTTTTCTTGCAAAAGAGGCACACTAGCCGGCAAGGTCCGGATGGATCTCGAGCCCGGCAGGACAAGGGTTCATGAGCACGCAGAGACGGGAAGAAAGTTCCAAGCCAGCGAACGAGACGAGTCGCAGGCACTCCCGTGACCGTTGGCAGCGTCAAAGTCGCACGGATCACGCAGACGGATTGGGCCAGATCTGGTTCATTTTCCTGGCGTGGTTAGCCCGTGCGGTCGCCACGGTTGGAACGGCCCAGCTGCAGGAAGCCGATCGGTTTCCGGCAGCGAGCACGGCCACACACACTCTGCAATCGGATTACTCGACCACAAAGGTTGTTTGCCAGGATGTACGTTTTACCGCGCGCAGTTTGCCGTCCTCCCGGGACGGCCGCGGTGGGACGCCCGGCATGCCAGCGACTCCCAGGTCCCTCCCGCTTATCCCATCTCCTTCCGAACTCGTAGGAATCCATCCGTCCCTGCCGCATGACCCAGCAGGCCAATGCCGCTGGACGGAAAGGTACGATGGCCAAAGAGATTTGCATTTCCTCAACGCCGCATGAAACACGGCTGGCGATTTTAGAAGACGATCAACTCGCGGAAATCTATTACGAACGCGAAAACGAATATACGCTGGCCGGGTCGATTTATAACGGCCGCGTAACCCGCGTGCTCCCCGGCATGCAATCGGCCTTTGTCGACTTGGGGCTGGAGCGGGACGCTTTCCTGTATGTCACCGACTTCCTGGAACTGGAAGACCCCGAAGAGAGCGACGAGATTGAGAAGGCGAGCGCGACGGGGGCGGCGCACGCTCCGCGCGAAGTGCGTTCCGGTCGGAACGGCGAAGAGAAGGACCCAGGGCCGGCGAGCAAAGCCGAGTCGAGACCGGATTCTCGCAGCGGGCGGAACAATCAAGACCGTCAGGGTCAGGATCGATCGGGACGCGACCGCAAGCTGGTGGTAGAGGCTGCTCCGGAAGTTGCGAGCGCGCCCCAGGGATCGACGCAGGGTAATCAAGCGGACAGCGGGCAAGAAGACTCTTCAGAACCAGGAGCGAAGCGTTGGCGCGGACGCAGGCGCCGGCGCGGTGGCCGCGGTTCTTCCAGCGGATCCGCGGAAGTGGCAGGTGGAGAACCGAGAACGGAATCCGAGGATGGCGGAGACGACGAGGCCGAGAGTATTTTCGAATCGACCTCCCTCCCAGACACGCATGAAACGATAACCGCGAGTGAGCGGCCGGTTGCCACCAGCTCGGCGCACACCAGCCCGGCGCCCCAGCCCTTTGTGTTGCCCGGGGAGTCGCTTTCGAAATACGGCGGCACCACGGAGGAGGAAGCTCCGAAAGTCGCTCCGGCTCCAGCTCGCCCTGCCTCCTCCTTCAAGCCTGCGACTCTGATTGAGGCTCCATTGGCGTGGGATGGAAGCGGCCTGCTTCCGGGCGAATCGCTCTCGGTGCATCGCAGCCGCAAACCGGAGCCTGAAAGCGGTTCCCCTGTATATTCCGAGCCAGAAGGCGTGTTCTCCGATGCGTCTGCAGCCAGCAGTGCGGCTCCGGATGCCGTCGAGGAGCAAGAGTTTCTGGCCGAACGCACGGGAGCCTCCGGCGAGCATTCGGGCGGAAGTTTCGCCGAACCAGCTGCTGCCGGAGCGCACGAATATGAGGTGAAGGAGGCAATTCACCAACCTTCGAACGAAGACAGCCTGGCAGATCCCGTGGTGCGGGCTAACGAAGTTCCAGTGGATTTCGAATCGGAGCAACCGGTTGTTGCGCATGAATCGCTCCCTGCGGAGTCGGAGGCACTGGCGGGCGAGGAGATCCCGGTCCAAGGCGAGGACTCGGAAGGCCTGGCAGGCAATGCTTCGGCCTCGCATCATATCGACCCGGCACCTCCTTCGGAATTCCGCTTCTTCGGCTTAGGCGGGAAAAAGAAGCCAGAGCAAGCAGAACCGACCCCCGCGCCAGAAACCAAGCCAGCAAGTGTGCCAACCGCTTCGGCCTACTCCCCCGGGGCTGGTCTGATCGAAGAGGAAACGATTGACGAAGAGGAGTTCGATGCTCCGCATCATCACGTCAAGAGCGAGGATCAGGATCTGGAAGACTACGAAGAGGAGACGCTGCCAGCCCAGCTCCGCACCGGCGATCTCGGTGAGTTGCTGCAGGAAGCGCACCTCGACCACAAGATCCAGCTGAATTTCGATAGCAAGAACGGCGACGATGAAGACGGCTTCGATGGCGAGGAAGATGAGGACGAAGAGACGACCGCAGAGGGGCAGCCCGCTTCCGGCCAGGGTCAGGACTCCTCCGCGCAACGACGGGACCGCGGGCGCCGAGGGCGTGGCGGCCAGCAGCCGCAAGGCGGACAGGGCCAACGTCGCGGAATGACGCGCCGCTCGGCGCAAACCTCCGACCTGCCGATCATCTCCGATCTTTTGAAGCCGGGCCAGGAGATCCTGGTCCAGATTGCCAAGGAACCCATCGCCAAAAAGGGCGCTCGCATTACTTCGCACATTGCCCTGCCCGGCCGCTTCCTGGTGTTCATGCCGACGGTGTCGCACATTGGCGTGAGCCGCAAGATTGCATCGGACGAAGAGCGCCAGAGGCTGAAGCGTGTTTTGGTCCACGAGCGCGGCGAAGCGACCGGAGGCTTCATCGTACGCACCGCGGCGGAGGGGGCGTCGGAAGAGGAGCTCCGAGCCGACCTTCGCTTCCTGATTCATCTTTGGGATGAGATCAAGACGCGTTCCGACAGCTCGAAGTCACCTGCTCTGATTTATCACGACTTGTCGCTGATTGAGCGGATTTTGCGCGACCAGGTGAGTGCGAATTTCTCGTCGATCTGGGTGGATTCGCAGGAAGACTACGAGCGGATCGTGCGCTTCCTGAATCGCTTCTCGCCTTCTCTGGTGCGGCGCGTGAAGCTCTACACCAAGGAAGTTCCGCTGTTCGAACACTTCGGCATTCAGGATGAAATTTCGAAGGCACTGCGGTCGAAGGTGTGGCTCAAATCGGGGGGATCGATTGTCATCAACCAAACCGAGGCGCTGGTGGCCATCGACATCAACACCGGCAAGTACGTCGGCAAGTCGGCGCGGCTTGAGGACACCATTCTCAAGACCAACCTCGACGCGGTGCCGGAGATTGTTCGTCAGATCCGGTTGCGCGACCTGGGCGGCATTATCGTCATCGACTTCATCGACATGGACGAGCGGAAGAACCGATTCAAGGTGATGGCCGCTCTTGAGGAAGCACTCAAGTCGGACCGCGCTCCGACAAAGGTTCTGCAGTTCAATGACTTCGGGTTGGTGGCCATTACCCGCAAGCGCGTGAAGCAGTCCTTGGAGCGGACATTGAGTGTTCCCTGCCCCACCTGCCAGGCGACGGGGATGGTGAAGAGTCCGACCACTGTGTGCAACGAGATCTACACCGAGTTGCGCAAGATGAAAAAGCACTTCGAAGGCGCCGATGTTCTGCTGCGGGTAAACCCGGAAACCGTCAAGGTGCTCAAGCAGAACAACGCCGCATGGCTGACGGAGTTCGAGGAACTGGTCAGCAAGAACATCCTGGTCAAAAGCGATGCAACCCTCCATCCCGAGCAGTTCGATATCCAGGGATAGCGAGGCGGCAATTCCGAAAAACAGCAAAGGCCGGACGTCGCAGTCCGGCCTTTGCTGTTGGTGGAACATGCGAACGGCTTCAGGGAAGCTCCAGGATGGTTCCCGAACGACCGCAACCTTTCATCTCAAGTCGGTGTCTAAGCGTATGACCGGAAATGTGTCTGCGCCGGTCCTTGGAAAATTCGTTCATTGAGGTTGCCAACATGTCTTCCCTCCCCTGTTTGTCCCCGATGCGGGGCGCATGTTTAATCGCCTGCATTGCAATTTTTTCAGCCATTCCCGCAAGCGCCCAGATCGGGCGTTCTGCCGATAGCATGCAGCCGGGCGCTAACGAATCCAGCTCCTCAGCAAACCAAGGGGTCGATTTGGATGGATCCGACGGGGCGGGCGCACTGAGCACGGCAGCATCCTCGCTCGCGTTGGAGGGCGGTAAGGGAGCGGCCGGCCAAGACTACGGCTCGCATCACAACCTGTTCAACAATCTTGCCTTTGAGGCCAGCGGGGGTGCGAACGGTCCGGCGGGCAACTCATCCAACGCCATCACCTGGGGCGGCAACTTCACGGTGGGCGGGGGCCTCCATTTTGGTAGCCGCCTGTCTCTCCTCGCCGAATACCAACTCCTCGACGATAAGCTGCCCGGAAACTTGATTAGGGAAACCGGTGCAAACGGCGGTCATGCGCATATCTGGTCTTTGACGCTAGACCCCGTGATCGACCTGTTTCCGAAGGCGACCAACAGTGTGTATGTGACCGGCGGGGGCGGGTTCTATCGCAAAGTGACCAGCTTCACCGATCCGCAGCAAGGGGAATACTGCGACTACTATTACTGCGGAATCGTGACGGAAAACGTAGTTGTCGGGCATTTCTCGTCCAACCAGGGCGGCTGGAACGTGGGAGGCGGGTTTACTCATAAATTGGGCGGAATGTCGGGCGATGGACGTATGAAACTTTTTGCTGAGGCGCGCTATCTCGATGTGGATTCGCCCGCCGTGTTGTCAAATCCGAATGGGTTGGGCACGACGACGGTCGCTGCCGGAACAAAGGTGATTCCGATCTCTCTGGGCGTTCGCTTCTAGCTCGATGAGTTGAATGTTCTTGATGAAATCGAGGAAATTCGCGGAGCAGATTCTCCTCTCACGATCCTCAAACTCAACCATGTGTGAGGCTCCGCTCGCTCCTCATCGACACAGCATGTTGAGAGTCGAGGTCTCCCGCCCTTGCGCCGGAAAGAAGGCGCAAGGACGGGGCACGGGCAGCCGTGGCCAATGCCAGGACTGCGATCCCGCTCAGAAGAGGGAATGCATGTCGAATGCTCATTCGGTCTGTCCTTCGATTTGGGGTCTTCGCCCGGGGGAAACGGCAAGGTGACTGTGAGCGGGATCGATGATCGAGGCGGTTGGCTGATGCTTGCGCCGCTAGATGATCCCTACCACCCGAAGCCGCACCAGTCCGCCGGCGAGGACACCGAGGGGCATTAAGGCAACAAGGGTGAGGGCATACCAGATGGGCTGTTTGCCGCGAGCCTGCAGTGCACTGAGCGCGCTCATGGCCAGAACCACAATGCCCAGGACCAGAACGAGGAGGAGCGGATTGGCTGCAGCGATCCATGCCGTGATGTAGCCACCTGCCGCGGCCGCCAAGAACGAGTAGCCCAGATTCACAAACGTGTAGGCGGGCCGCGGCTTGGCTTCGGCACCAACCCATTCCGGGATGAGTTGCGCCAGGATTGCGGTCATCGCCGCGACGAGCAGAGTCATGGCGGCAAATCCGGCCAACAAGGAGAGAAAGGCGCGCAAGATCACCAAGGTCTTCTTTCCTCCTGGGGGATTGTGCCTACTTCGCCCCGCTGGATGCGCTCCCAAAAAGCCCTGGCCAGCTTCCGCTCTCCAGGATGACTTTCACCGTGGATCGAACACAAATCAAGGAACTCGTCGCAGAGAACGTTTGTGCGCTCCTGCTGCGCAAAGACGGATTGCAGGGCGAGGGCCAGTTGGCGCAACCGATCCGCTTCCGGCCAGCCTTCGACGCAAGGCTCCGCCGCGAGCAGATCGACATCGGAAAACAGTCCTTTGCGACCGCGCGCACACTCCTCAAGACAGGCCAGCAATTGTGCCGAAAATGCTTGCGCGAGCACGTCCAACTGATCCATTTCTTCCTTGCTGCCGTCCTCCATTGCGCTCCTCGTTTCCGTTCCGCGCGGCTGCCTTAGTCTTCTCGAGCGGCTTTCAGCATGGCGGCAAGACTTCGATCCACGTCCTCGGTGGTCGTGGCCCAGTTGGAAACGCTGATGCGCATGGCCGTATGGCCTTGCCAAACTGTGGAGCCGCACCAGCACGTCCCTTCCTCTTGCAGCCGGGCGATCACCCTGAGCGTCTTGGCGGACTCTCCAAAGGAAACCAGAACCTGGTTGATTACCACATCGTTGAGGATGTGGTAGCCAGCTGCTCTGAGCCCCGCGGCAAAGCGGCGAGCATGGCTGCAGGTGCGCTCGACAATGTCCGTCATCCCCTGGCGGCCCAGGGATCGCAGACCAGCCCACAACTCCACACCGCGGGCACGGCGGGATAGTTCCGGCACCATCCGCGACGGTTCCCACTCGTGGCCCACCACGAGATAGGCCGCCTGCGTGCTCATGGCGGTGGAGAGCCATTGCGGATCCCGCACCAGAACGACGCCGCAGTCATAACCGATATTCGGCCATTTATGAGCGTCCGTTGCCCAGGAGTCCGCCTGATCGAAACCAGCCGTCAGTTGGCAGTAGTCGGGTGACGTTGCCGCCCAAAGCCCAAAGGCTCCGTCCACATGGATCCAGGCTCCTGCAGCGCGCGCTACCGGACAGATGGCTGCGGCAGGATCGAACGACCCCGTATTCACGTTCCCAGCCTGGAGGCACACGATGGTGCGCTCATCCAGGTGCGGAAGCGCATCGGCGCGCATGCGGCCCTGCCCATCCACGGGAACGCGCACGACACGCTTCTTTCCAAGGCCCAACATCGACAGAGCCTTGAGCAGAGAGCTATGCGCCTCGTCGCCGACGATGACTGTGATTTCCGGTGCGCCAAAGAGTCCGTCGTCTTCAACGTTCCAGCCGGCCCGGGCAAGGAGGGCGTGCCTTGCCGCTGCTAAAGCGGAAAAATTCGCCATTGTGGCGCCGGTTACCAGGGCGCCGTTCGCCTCATGGGGTAACCCAAGAAGTTCACGAACCCAAGCGATCGCGGTCTCTTCCAACGCGACGGAAACTGGGGAGAGGACGCGCATGCCGGCATTCTGGTCCCATGCGGCGGCCAGCCAGGCGGCAGCCGTCGCTGCGGGGACCGAACCGCCATTCACAAAGCCGAAGAATCTTCCTCCCTGGTTGGCTATGGTTGCCGATGAACCCAACTCGTGGAGGAGCTGGAGTACAGTTTCGGCACTTGTGGGCTGATCCGGCAAAGGCCCAGACAAGGCACTTAGCCCATCAATCGCTTCGCTGACCGGCGCAACCCTTCTTGAGCCAATGCTTTCCAGATAATCCGCGCCATAGCGGGCGGCCTGTTCGAGCAACGCACGGCGAGAGTCGGCGCACGAAGGTTCGGGTGCGGAGGGATGACCGGTTGGGGAGAGAGAGCGGGGAGACATAGAGATGAGGATAGCCGGTTTTGCGCCATGCCCGCCAAGCAAGATGAGTCCCAGACAAGGGAAACACGAGGCAAGGTTCGAACAGCCATGAGAACAAGCAGCCCGCTACTGCTTTGGCTTCGTATCTGGCTGCTTTTCGGGCGCCGAGATTTCCTGGCCTTCGTAGATGATCTTGGACGTGGAACCGAAGCGTTTGTAGTCGGAATATTTGACCGTGTCACGCATGTGAACGTCCTGGGCCATATATCCGCTGCCACCGGCAAAATGCAGGACACCTTCGCCCTTGGTGTAGACAGGAAACCAGTAGTGTCCATCCACCTGCTGACGCCAGGTCATGAAGGGAGGGTGCAGATCCTCGCTGCCTTTGCGCGTATCGTCCGGGACCATCCGCCCGTTGGTGACGACGATTTGCAGATCGGTGCTGTCGACCCAGATGCGGCCGAGTAGATAACGCTTCTTCTTCTCGATGACCTTGGGACTCACATCGAAGGCATAGCAGTCAATTTCATCCACTTTTTGACGGCCGACGTACTTCACATCGTATTGACCGATGTCCTCTTTCGTCAGGACAAAGGGGTAGCCTTTCTGAATGTCCTGGAGATCGGATGGCGACATGATGACCCTTTGGAGGGTATTTTGCGGCGCGAAGACAACCTTCTCCATGCGGGAGCCATTGGGGTCGAAGATCACGTCGTCCACTTCGTAATACTCACCATCTACCTTGTTGTCGTCATCGATGGTCTGCACCTTGGCAGTGCGGCGATAGGTGTAATGATTGAGCGCCTGCTGGAACTCGCTTTCCTTGGCCGCAAACTTGGCAATGATCTCTTGCGGGGCCATGACAGGCGGGTTAAGGTCCATAGGGCCAAAGCCCGAATCGAGAGACATGGGCGTAAAGGTGTCCTTGCTCTGCGCCTTGACGCACAAGGAGAGCCCCACCCCCGCCAAGATCGCCAGCCAAACTCTGTTTCGCACTCGCCCCATCTCCTTCAGCACTTTTATCATGCTTTGTCGGCGCATCGCGATGGATGGAAACTGTTCCTCTGCCGTCAACGTCTCAGCATTAGGCCATGCCGGCTAACACGTTAGACGCATGGACTCAGTTACCGGCTAGTTTGAGAATCAACCAAGTGGATGCCCAGATTGCTGGCGGTGTTGCCTTTTCAGACGCATACGTTCACAGGCCTATGGACTTTAAGGCGGTCACCGAGTTCTGCTTGCCACCACCGGAAGGTCTCCAAGTGGAAACCTTTCCATTCTGCAAATGATGTCCCTCCGGCCGTTTAGGACTCAAGCCAAGGCCTGAAGACGATTGAAGGAGATCGACGGCGCCGATGCCCGATTATTACCAGGTGCCTGCACTCGTGCTGACAGCACTCCTGGTGCCCGCGTTCGCCTATCTTTATTTGCGATTTCGCGACACCCGTACGCTGCTGTGGTTGCTGGGGTATTCCTTCGCGGTTGTCCGTATGGCACTGCTTACCCGGCTGGGGAGCTGGGATTTCCAGGAGGGTCCGCATCCGTGGCTGGCGACCGCCGGGCAAACCTCAATCCTGCTCAGTTCAGCCCTCTTCCTGGCTTCGCTTTCTCCCCTGCGGTTTTGGGTGGGCCGATTCCAGATCCTGTACGTGATCCCGTACACCGCACCTCTGATCGTGTATTCCGTCATTCTCTTCGGTTTGATGCACGGGAAGCCGCCGCAAGGACCGCTGTTTTTGATCTTCCCGGTCCTGGGCATGCTGACCATTGTTGCGGGGTTCTTCTGGGCTGTCAGGAAAGGAACTCTGCCGAAGCCGATTGGCGTGTTCCTCTGCATCGCGGGCGGTGCAATGGGTCTGTGGGCCTGTTATGCGCTGGGCCCTCGATATGCTTTGGCGCTTGTGGAGACGAGCAATCACCTGCTGACCGCGCTGCTGGTGGTGTATACCTTCCGGCGACTGTCATCGGGCATGTTCCTCAGCGTCATCGGGTTCCTGCTTTGGTCAGCACCGGTGCTGCTGCTTCTGCCGATCGTGAGCAACTCTGCCGCTCTCGACCTGGGATTCACGCGAGCCATCATCATGGGGAAGGTGGTCGCGGCGATGGGCATGATCCTCCTGGCCCTTGAAGATCAGTTGGCAATCAACCAAGGGGCACAGGAGCGGGAGCGACGAGCGCGCCGGGAGCTGGAAGCCTATATCAACCTGATCCTTTCCCGCAGACGCGTTGACGATTTCGATCACCAGGCAACCGAAGTGTGCGAGACAGTTGTTGCCCATAGCCGCTTCTCGCAAGCAGCTCTGGTGTTGCAGTCGGGAGGGCGGTACCGGCTGGCGGGGAGTGCCGGCATGAATCCGGCCGTAGCCACTGCGCTCGACGAATTGGCGGTGAGTCTGCCGGTGGAGAGTTTCCTGGCCGAGGGCACCGCGGCGGCGGCGGTTGGGCAGAGCAAGACGCTGGCACTTGACTTGTCCCCATGGCTGCGCCCAGGGGACGATCTGAAGCGGCTTCATTTTACATCGGTGCTCGCTGTCCCCATGAGGGGCAGATCGGTGACCGAGGGAGCGTTGCTGTTAGCCGGCATGCGTCCCTCCGCGGTTCGCGCGGTGCAGAGCCGCGAGCCCGGCGAGGGCTACGAGTCCCTGCGAACGGACGATTTGTTACCCATCGAAATGCTGACCGCGCGCCTGCAGGCGACGCGCAGCCAGACGATGATGCTGGAGAAACTGATCGACTCAGAGAAGTTTGCCGGCTTGGGACAGTTGGCGGGGAATGTGACGCAGCAATTGAACAATCCGCTCACCGTCATCCTTGGCTACGCATCGCTTCTGGAGGAGACGTTGACGCTCGACCCACAGGAACGACGGGGTATCGAGTCCATCCTCACCGAGGCGCGGCGCATGCGGGCCACGCTGGAAAGTCTGACGCGCATATCGAGACCGCAGAGTGGCCAGTTCACGGCGGTCTCCGTTGCTGAGATGCTGACGGACATGGAGCAGCTGCATCGTTCCGAGTTTCTGCAACGCTCGATCGAATTCCGGCTGAGTTTGGCCCCGGGCCTTCCGCGGGTACGCTGTCATGCGCAACAACTACGCCAGGCGGTGCTCCATTGCCTGCAATTCGCCATTGAAGCGGTCGAGAACAAGCATCTGGCTGGGACGGGGGCGGAAGTCAAGACGGTACGCCTGGAGGCCTCCGCTACGGAAGATACGGTGCGGATCTTCATCGCGCATTCCGGAGCGCCGTTTCTTCATCCAGATCGCGCCTTCGACCCATTTGTTCCGGCACAAGCAACGGGAGAGACCGTGGGCCTGGGATTGAGCCTTTGTGCCACGATTCTGCGCGACCAGAATGGCCGGGCCACGGCCATGAATCTGGAACCGCGCGGGGCGGCGATCATACTGGAACTCAAGGCGGCTTGAGGCTGCGACCCTGCGGAAAGGGCGAGGAAGCTACGGAAGCCGAGCGCGGAGCGGGATGGTGGCGGGGTCGCTCTTCCACCGCACCACGCGCCGATTCTGAAAGTAAACTTCCGAGCCCGCATATTCGAACTTGTCCTGAGAAAAGCTGGTTGGCGTGCCCTGCACCACCAGAACAACATCCTGGGAAGAACCGATGGTAAAGCTGGTCAGGGTTGGATCGACGGACCCGCTGGGCCAGAGCTTGACGCGGATGGGCGACGTGAAGGGATCGATGTGCCACCCCACCACGCTATTGTCTTTCAAGTAGAGTTCGGACTGTCCGTAGACCAGTTTGTCGGGCGTCGATGTGGCGGGCGGCCCTAATTGATCGAGAATTTCGTCGCGCGTGGATCCCACGGTGATCAACGAAGCAACCCGCGTTACGGGGGCTTTCGAAGTTGTCTTGATCGGAGAGGCCGCACGCCGGTCTTCGCGGTGGGCGATGTGCGGCGAAGGCGGCTCTTTCTCCGCGCCTTCGCTGGGGATAGCCTGAGGCAGTTCCAGAGCGGGCGGCGGTTGCGGGTCTTTCACGCCGATTCTGCGGAGGTCCTGGCGTACGGCTTCCATGAACCTGCGTTTGGGTTCGTCAAGGCGATCAAACACTGTGTCCTTGCCAAAGCCATAGACTTTGGAAGCCGCTTCGCTGGTTGAGCCTTGGATATCGAAGGCGATCCAAAGATACCGAGCCGCAAGAGCCGCTACCGCCACCAGAATGACGCGGAACAGAATCAAGATGGCGGGAAACACCCATGCGGAGGAGACGCGTACGGCCGCTGATGGCGGGGAAGATCGCGGTGGGGACGGGTTTGCCCCGGGAGCGGAATCGGGCGGTACCGTGGAATACGAAGAGGGCCGGCGCGACGGCTCGGTGGAAGACCTCTTCGCGGTGAGCAAAAGGTACGCGGCGTTGATCTCTTTCAGTTTGATCTCCGCTGCCTGACCGAGCGTTGGGTCATTCTGAAAGCGATCGGGGTGCCACACTTTGACCATGAGGTGGTACGCGTTCTTGATCTCCCGTTCGCTCGCTCCCGGAGCGAGTTCCAAGACGCGTAGCGCCTCGCATCGCGAGCACAAAACTCCTTTGTCTTCTATCGAATTGCCACACGGACAGCTAGTCAATCTCGGCCCGCTTTCATGGGGATCGGAAACTGTCCCGGAGTCATTATAGGAGGGGTGGTTCGGCTTGCCGGCGATGCAGAGCCGGGCACGGGACGACAGGAATCCGTAGAATAACCGGAGATGGCATTGATCGAACAATACGATGTGGCCGTGGTGGGCGCCGGGCATGCGGGCTGCGAAGCGGCGATGGCAGCGGCGCGGATGGGTTTGAAGACGGCCTTGATCACCATGAATATGGACCTGATTGCGCAGATGAGTTGCAATCCGGCGATCGGCGGCGTAGCCAAGGGGCACCTGGTGCGCGAAGTGGACGCGCTGGGCGGCATCATGGGCGAGGTAGCGGACTCGGTGGGGATTCAATTCCGCTTGCTGAACACATCGCGCGGCCCGGCGGTGTGGAGTCCGCGGGCGCAATGTGACAAGCAGCTTTACCGCGTGAAGATGCGCGAGGTGCTGGAGGCGCAACCGGGATTGCACATTCGCCAGGCCGAAGTGGTGGACCTGGTGTTGGAAGACAGGGTTCAGGGGTCAGGGATCAGGGATCAGGGATCAGAAAACGAATCGCGCCGGCGAGTGCTCGGCCTCAAGCTGCGCGATGGCCGGCGGTTGCTGGCGGAAGCCACGATTATCACCACGGGCACGTTTCTGAATGGGCTGATCCACTGCGGAGAAGAGCGGTATCCGGCTGGGCGAAGCGGCGAACCTGCCTCCGTGTTGCTGGGAGAAGCATTGCGGGCGCTGGGGTTGCGGACGTGCCGGCTCAAAACCGGGACACCTCCCCGACTGGATGGGCGCACGATCAAGTGGAAGGCATTCGAAGAGCAGCCGGGGGACGCGGAGCCGACGCCGTTCAGCTTCCGGACGAAGAGGATCGTGCAACCGCAGATTAGCTGCCACATTGCGTTCACCACGCCGGAGACGCTGCGGATCATCCGGGAAAACGTGGGGCGGTCGGCGATGTATTCCGGGCAGATCGAGGGAATTGGACCGCGATATTGCCCCTCGATCGAAGACAAGATCGTAAAGTTTCCCGATAAGACGCAGCACCAATTCTTTTTGGAACCGGAGGGGCTCAACACGCACGAAGTATATGTGAACGGCATGTCCACGTCGTTGCCGATGGAGGTGCAGTGGGAGATTGTCCGTTCCATACCGGGGCTGGATGAAGCGGAGATGCTGCGGCCTGGATATGCAATCGAATACGATTCGGTGGACGCGACGGAACTGGATCGCACGCTGCGCGTAAAGGCCTTCACGGGCCTTTACCTTGCCGGGCAGATCAACGGGACGAGCGGATACGAAGAGGCGGCATGCCAGGGCATCATGGCCGGCATCAACGCGGCATTGTGGCTGAAGGGCGAGGCGGCGTTCACGCTGGATCGCAGCGAAGGGTACACGGGCATTCTGATCGACGACTTGATTTCCAAGGGCACGAATGAGCCCTATCGGATGTTCACCTCGCGTGCGGAGTTCCGTTTGCACCTGCGCATCGATAATGCCGACCGCAGGCTCACTCCTTATGGGCGGCGCCTGGGATTGATCAACGACGAAGCATGGGCCGCGTATGGGCAGAAGCAAGCGCGCATGGCCGCGCTCAGCGGGTTGCTGAAGACGGGCAAGGTGGGCACCGGGGCACTGCGCGCCGCGGGCTTTGAAGAACTGAGCAGCACCGCGGGGCAGAGCTGGGCGCAGCTGTTGAAGCGGCCCGAGGTAACCATTGAGCCGGTGCTGGGGGCGCTGCGGGCAACGCTCGAACAGGAGCCGGCTTTGGCGGGATTTGCGCAGGTAGGTGCTTTCCCAAGTTCGGCGCAACAACATGACCGCGCCGAGGATGGGGCACGCGCGGCGACCGCTCGCGAAGGTGCGGTGGAGCGCAGTGCGCTGCGCAACGAGGCGCGTGCGGTGGAAACAGAGATCAAATTTGCCGGATACCTGGAGCAGCAGAAGAGATCGATCGAAAAGCTGAAGGCCGCGGAATCGGTCACCATCCCGGAGTGGATGGAGTATGGAGCGATCAGCGGATTGTCGCGGGAGATGCGGGAGATCCTGGAGCGCGTTCGTCCCATCACCATTGGTCAAGCCAGCCGTCTTCCCGGGGTGACGCCTGCAGCCCTATCGCTGGTCCATGTTTCCATCCGCGTTCAGGGCGCGAAACGGCAAGCGAGGCCCCACGCGACTGCGATGTAGAGTGGGGATATGCGTTCCCCACTGACTCTTCTGCCGCTGTTTCTCCTTTCCGGCGCCGTCTTCGCGCAAAGCTCATCTCATGTCCGTGCCCGCGACCTTGGGGTTCCGTTTGACGGAAGCCCGGGGCCTTTGAATGCGATTACGGACGTAGCGGGTGTCGAGGTGGGTGCAATCACGCTGGTTCGGGGAGATGGCGCTCTCAAGGCGGGCGAAGGCCCGGTGCGCACGGGAGTGACTGTCGTTTTGCCCAGAGGCTCCAAGAACAGCGACCCGGTCTACGCGGGCTGGTTCAGCCTGAACGGCAACGGAGAGATGACGGGAACCACGTGGGTGGAAGAGTCGGGTTTTTTGGAAGGACCAGTCGCGCTGACAAACACACATAGCGTGGGTACGGTGCGGGACTCGCTGATCGCATGGGGCCTGAAGCATCAGGCGCTTCAGCAGCCGTGGTCACTGCCGGTGGTGGCTGAAACCTGGGACGGGTGGCTGAACGATATCAACGGCTTCCATGTGAGGTCCGAGGATGTATTCGCTGCGCTGGATGGAGCCAAAGGGGGACCGGTTGCCGAAGGAAACACGGGCGGCGGAACGGGCATGGTCTGCTACGGATTCAAAGGCGGAACCGGCACCGCGTCGCGCCGATTGAGCGAGGCGGAAGGCGGTTACACCGTGGGCGTGCTGGTGCAATGCAATTGCGGAAGGCGGCCGCAATTGACCATCGCCGGGGTGCCCGTGGGCAAGGAAATACCGGATGGCGCGCCGCACGCCCAAGTCAATCTGCCTGGGGGCGCCTCACCGGGAGGCGAGATTCAGGGGGATGTGGGGTCGATCATTATCGTGATTGCCACCGACGCCCCGCTGCTGCCTCACCAGTTGAAGCGCTTGGCGCGACGCGCAACGCTTGGTTTGGCTCGAACGGGGTCCACATCCGGAAATAGTTCCGGGGACATTTTTATTGCTTTCTCAACGGCCAATGCGCAAGCCGACGCCGAACCGGGACCGAACACCGTGAAGGTTGTTTCCAACGGACGGATCAGCCCGGTTTTCTCAGCAACCGTGGAGGCGACGGAGGAGGCCATCGTGAATGCCATGGTCGGTGCAAGGACCATGACAGGCATCGAGGGACACACCGTCACTGCCCTTCCGCACGACAAGCTCCAAGAGATTCTCAAAAGATATCAGCGCTGAACCGGCTACGGCTCGGCTAGGCCACAAAAGCTACTGCGGGCCTTTGTCGCTCTTGGTGAAAAGCGGAATGTGGAACGGCAGCTCAGCAGCCGATTGCTTCTTTTGCGCCTTGGCGTTGGACTCCTCGTGTAGAAGCGTACGCTGCGAGTTGATGCACAGCCAGCTTCCGTGGGAGCGCTGGAAGACGTGCGTGAAAACGCCCTTCTCATTCACTTCGGCGGAGCTCACCTTGTGGTGAAAGGCGTAGGTGCCGTTGGCGACGGCAGTATCGCCCAGCATGCGCACCGTGACGACGCGCTGGTCGAGGTGAATCGTCTTGTCCTCGCCGGTGATCACACTGGCCACCTGCTGGTTGCGGGTTGTAACGTCTCCGGCGGCCGACACATCCACGAGCAACGGCGAAAGAACCAGTTCAAGGCCATACTGATCGCGGACGTTGACTGCAGTGGACCAAGCGTCTTCAATCTTTTGAAACTGCACCACTGCCGGGCTATCGGCGGAAGTGATGGTGTTGGTGATCGGCGCCAACGCCGCTGCCGGATTCTGCGCAATCAGCACACAACGCAACCAGAAAAAAGCACAAAGATAAAGGAAATAAGGCTTTCGTTTCAGCATCTATCCCACCTCGACCGTCCTGACCGTTTGCCCTGGCAAGCACGTATCCATCTTGGGCAAAAGGGAAAAGAACCGCTCAAATCCATGATAAATGTTTGACTCGGTTGAGTGGCTGGAGGGAGCAGCGAAACCGGGCGACCCGGCCTTTAGATCAGCGCTTGGAGGCGGTCGGGCTGGTGCAGGGTGACGAGGGCGTCTTCAATCGAAATCCATCCCTCTTTGCGGAACTGGCCCAGAGTGCGAGTCACGGTTTCCCGGGTGGTGCACGTCATGGAAGCCATCTCTTCATGGGTCAACAAGAGGGGGAAACGGGACGTCTCCCCGCTGAGATGCTCGCCAATTTGATGAGAGAACTCCAACAGGAGCCTGGCCAGACGGGCGGCCACCGTTTCGGTGAGGGAGATGCGGCAGGCATCCTGCAAGGCGAAGCGGTATTCCTGGCAGATGCATTGCACGGCGCGCATCTGCGCTTCCTTGTGAGTGCGCAGGAAGCCGAGAAAGCGATCGCGGTCGACGGGACGCAGTTGGGCGCTGGTCAAGGATTCTGCCGATACCTCATACACACCATGGGAAAGGACAGCATAGAGGCCCAGCATGGAGCCGGGACCGGCGACGCGGACGATCATCTGGCGTTCATCCAGACGGCCGGCGGTCAACTTGAGATAGCCGCCGCAAATCAAATACAGGCACCGTGCATCATCGCCCTGCTTGAACAGGGAGGCTTGAGCAGGCAGAGAGATGGCGCTGGTGGCCAGCTCCAAATCGGCCAAAACCGAGCTGCCCAGAGAACAAAACCAGCCGGGGCGGCGATTGGCGCATGCCGCGCAGCCTGCCGGGACTTGCCTTGAACGAGGTTTCATGAGAGGGGGCAATCCAGTTGTGATCCCTGCGTCCGTCATCGCCACGCCCTTTCCGACCCCCGAGAAGTACAGGCCGCTACGGTGGCCCTTCAATGTCAGCCGGAGGGGCAGGTTGGCTGGAAGTGGCCGTGGAACTCCGCAAAAGAGATTCAGGTTCTAGAGAAGTTTGCCGGACAGAATCCTCGATTGGATGTGATGAACCTCACGTCTGAAAGTGGTCAGGCGAACCAACGCGGCATGGCCGGTGATTTTGGCTGCTTTCTGAGAGCGCGTAGGGGAGGGGGGCTCTCTCTTGCATGTGAGCCTTCTTATACAGCGATGCAACGCTTTGGCTGTTGTAATGCAGGGCAGTTCAGAAACCGATCCAATTCCCTCCTTCTCCGAGAGGACAACGAACTCATCGCTCGGAGATCAGTTACAGGGATGGTCTGGTTCGGGAGCTTCCGGTTCCGCATTTGTGTTGGATCACGGACAGGAGAAGTAGTCATCTTGGAAAGCGCAGCAAGCTGACGAGGATGGGGATGCGGCATGTGACCCACATCACCGCCGCTCTCACAACAAAACCGTAACCTTCCTGCTAGGCCGGGGTGCCCTGTACCGGGTGCCTCCTCACTGCCGGGGCGGATGGAGAGTTTCCCTAAACCTCGATCTACCGGGATATTGCGGGGGCGGTGGAAGATCGCCCGATTTGCGGACGCAACAGTCATCGGGAGAACAACAAGAGCACCGAAGGCGGTACTTTGATGCAGGATATTCGGCACAATTCGCAATCGCAAGAGCGCGCGGCACTGGGGAGAGTTCGCAGGCTGCGAGGGTGTGTGCTGCTGCTCGGCGCCAGCATGGTCTGTTTAGCAGCCGGGGCCGGTGCGGCAAGCGCGCCAGGATCGACGGGGAAGGCAGCCGCCACCCAAACGAAGGACGCCGTTGCCGGCGACTTCGTCGGGGCGGAGGTGTGCGCCACATGCCACGAAGAGGTGGTCAAGGGATTCGCCGGCAATGCGCATATGAAGTTGGCGCAAATGCATGGCGGAAAAGGCGTAAACTGCGAAAGCTGTCACGGTGCGGGGCGCGCGCACGTGGAGGGCGGGGGGGATAAGTCGAAGATCTTCAACCCGGCGAATGCCACCACGCAAGAGGTTGATGCCAAGTGCCTGGGTTGCCACCAGGGGAAGCACCAGAACTTCGAACACTCGGCGCACGCCGAGGGCAACGTGAGTTGCCTGGGCTGCCACGACATTCATGGCAGCAAGGACGAGAGCCTGCTGAAGGCTCCGCAGCCGACACTCTGTTACCAATGCCATACCGACGTGAAGCCGCAGTTTTCGATGCCCTTCCATCACAAGGTAAACGAGGGACTCGTGCAGTGCAGCGACTGTCACGATCCGCATGGCACGTTCGAGCAAAAGGGGCTCAAGTCCGCAGCGCAACAGGACGCGGTGTGCGTGAAGTGCCATACGGAAACGGCTGGGCCGTTTGTGTATGAGCACGACGTTGTGAAGACCGAAGGATGTGTTGCATGTCACGTTCCGCACGGGGGGCCGAATCCGCGGCTCCTGAATCGCGCCAATGTGAACACGATCTGCCTGCAATGCCATTCGCCGTCGCAGAACTTCACCACCGGACCACCTTCCGGACCGGCGCATAACCAGGCAGCGCAGTATCAGTCGTGCCTGATTTGCCATGCCAGCGTTCACGGCTCGAATACGAGCGCAGTCTTCTTCAACTCCACCGAGTAAGGGGCGAGCGATGACAGCACAGACCAATGCTTCGAAGTGTCTGGGTAGGTCGCCGGCCGGGGTCCGTTTATCCCGGTTGTGCACCCTTACCTTAGCAGCCACGTTTTTTGTATGCGGCACAGCCGCGGTTTACGGACAACCTGCAGGGCAGGCGGAGGCGGCAAAACCGACGCCTACGGTCCCAGCGGCGAAGCCGGGCGGCGAGCCAGAGGCCAAAATCGTCGGGGGCTACATGGTTCACCAATCGATTGAAGTGGGCGGCCGAATCACCAACGTGAGCGGCAGCCAGGCCATGTGGGACACGCTGGTCAACCAAGGTTCGGGCGGTCGCGTCCTCGGGCAGTCGCTCGAGATGCACTCGGTGAACAACGCGAAGACGCCCTTTTTCGACAACCTGACCACATCTTCGACCGGATACGGCGGCGACGCTATCGATGTGACGCGCCTGAAGATGTCCAAGGGGCGCTGGTATGACTTCACCAGCAGCTTTCGCAGGGATCGCAACTACTTCGACTACAACCTGCTCGACCAGTCCCTACTGGGACCGACGGCTCTGGTGGCAGAGCCCGACTCGCTGCACCTGTTTAATACGGTGCGGCGCAACATGGATACGAACCTGACGCTTCTACCTCTCTCCTTTGTTCATTTCAGAGCGGGGTTCAATCATGGAACGCATGAGGGGCCGACATATACCACGGTGCACGAAGGCGGCGACGTGCAACTCTTGCAGTGGTTCCGCAACTCCGCCGACACCTACATCGGGGGCGTAGACGTAAAGCTGGCCAAGCGCACGACGCTGAGCTACGACCAGTTCTACGTGGACTACAAAGGGGACTCGAGCTTCGAACTTGCCGGAGCAAACTACCAAACGGGCGTGATCACGGCGGGAATTCCACCCATTCTGACTGCCGGTCCCGGCTTGGAATCGCTGGGCGTGGATACGTTGGCGACCGCCAAATGTGGAACCGCATCGACGACCGCTTCGAAGAACACCAGCACGCTGGAAGCGGTGAACGGCATTGCCAACCCGTTCTGCAGTGGGACGACCGTACAAAGTCAGTCGGCACCGACGCGCACCACGTTTGCAACCGAGCAACTACGGCTTACTTCGCGCTACTGGGACAAGGTCTCGTTGAACGGCAGACTGCTGTACAGTGGGGGCGTGAGCAATGTGAACAGCTTCAACGAGACGTTTGTCGGCTTGCTGACGCGCACCTACTTGCTGCAGGAGATCGACACGGGCGGCCTGGCAAACGGACGACTGGCGCACAACAAGCGCGTCAACCTGAATGGCGATTTTGGGATTGTCGCGGATCTGAACAAATACGTGGCCGTTTCGGATGTGTTCGATACGTGGAATGTCCGCGTGCCGGGAATGAACACGGTGAATTCGAGCGTGTGGGCAGGAACTGCAGCGACGAAGGGTCTCAACATCCTCACACCAATAAGTGCGGTGACGGAGGCCACGACAACGACGGTGAATCGGAACTTTCTAAACCAGAAGATTTCGTCGAACACACTTCTGGGCATCTTCAACGTGACGCCGGAGGTCAAGGTTTCCGGAGGGTGGCGCTTCAAAACGCGGAACATCACCGATTCCGGGCAGGACGACCTGACGTGGAACATCAACGGCGCGATTCTGGGTTTGGTGGTGCAGCCGTCGCGCATGGTGCGGGTGAATGTGGACTACGACTCGATGCGGTCCAAGAGCGCCAACTCGATCACCAAAAGCGACACGTATACGCGTGAAGCGCCCAACAAGGTGGACCATCTGCGGGCGAGGGCAACCATCAAGCCGGCCAAATGGGTAAACTTCGCCATCACCGGCAATGACTACACGGCCAAGAACGACGACCCGCTGGTAAATCACAGCGAACACAATCACGATTTGAGCTTCGCGGCTACGTTGATGGCGGGGCAGGTGTTCAGCGCGGATTTGAACTTCGCGCACGATAGTGTTTTCTCGATCACCGACCTGTGCTACATCTACACGGCAACGGCGACAGCACCGCTTCCATCGGGGGCAGCGAATGCAGGAACGTGCGTGAACAGCGCAAACAACCCGACCGGCGCCGCCAATCTCTATCTCGGCAACGGCTACTACAACGTGCCGACAAACTTCTTCTCCGGGGCAATCCACTATGCACCGTCGAAGTACTGGCGATTGGACAGCGGAATGCGGGTCAACGGCAGCAACGGGCAAGCGGAGGAGTTGAACCCCTCCATGGTACCCGGGGCGCTGCACTCCAAGTACGTCACCCCTTACGCGGATCTGGAGGTCCACATTGCGCCGCAATGGGGTTGGCATGGCAACTGGACACATGACGGCTACGCCGAAGGCGGCCCGATCGGTTACCTGCCCGCACGCAATACGCACGGAGACATTGTTTCTTTGGGAGTGAAGTACGCGTTTTGACACAAGACGAGGAGTTCGGCAGGGAAAGCATCGCCGAGCTCCCGCCTTCATCCCGTTTTCGCGATGCGCGCAACGGCGGTTGCAAGACAGTAGGAACTGAGTCACTTTCCCCAGCGTTGAGTTCGGCACCAGGCAGCATTTTGCTGCATTTGCAAGGGACTTATCGCGGGGGTTTGGCAATGAGGAGTGGGATTCGCTGCATACAAGTTTTGACGTTCGGCGCCAGCTTGGCCTGCGCCGGGAGCATCGCCCAACCAAATGGGGAAGAAATCTACAAGCAGAAGTGCCTGAATTGCCATGGGGTGACCGGCTTGGCCAACTCGGGAGTGGGCAAAGCGATGAAGGTCAAACCGGCAACCGATCCAGATGTAAAGAAGATGAGTGAAGCGGAGATGATTGATGCGGTACGGAACGGCGCTGGCAAGATGGAAGCGTACAACGGCATCTTGACTGAAGCCCAGATTAGGACTTCGACGGATTATTTCCGCAGGTTTGTGAAGTAGGGATCGACAGCCCGCGCGCGGCGCGGGGGAGAGCGAGCGGCGAGCGCGAACATTTTCGACTCGCCGTTCCATGTCGGAGGGTGCTGGAATTGCGGAGGGGGAGTGTCCGCGGTTCGCAGTGTGCAGTAAAAGCAACAGGCTCGGGGTAGCCCGCGCATTTTGGTAATAAGGAGTTTCTCAAGATGATGAAGTCGATTCGATCTCAAGTGGTGCTGGCGGTTGTGGTATGTATGGCCAGCGCTGTGGGCTTCGCGCAATCCGGCGGCGAAGCAACCTATAAAGCCAAGTGCGCCTCGTGCCATGGCGCAACGGGCACACCCAATGCGGGGATGGCCAAGATGATGGGCATCAAGGCGGCCTCCGATCCGGACATCCAGAAGCTGAGCGTGGATCAGATCGTGACGGCGATCAAGGACGGCAAAGGCAAAATGAAGCCGATAGCCGGCTTGACGGATCCGCAGATCAAGGATGTCGCAACCTTCTACAAGGGCCTGAAATAGCAGCGAGGCGTATTGCGCCAATCGGGCCAAAACTCGCCGAAGGCGAGGTCGTGACAGGCGCGCAAACGAGCGTGGCTTGCTCAGCGGGGTGAATCTGGGTTGAGATCGCTTCGCTGAGCACGCAACGACATGAAACTCGATCGCGATCTCGCTTGCTGGAGCGAGAAATTCAATTCCGTGCGAGGACGAGGTGGCAGTGTTTCAAAGATTTCGAGAAGGCTGGGTCAGACCGGCACTCTTTTTCGGTAATAATCCCATAAGTCTTGCGGGCGGCGCTATGACCAGCGCTTCCGGCGTGACGATGATCGGCTACTGGTTCGTGGAGATCTTTGGCCGGCTCAACGACAACCCCTATTTAGGAATTATCTTTTTCCTGATCCTCCCCGGGTTATTCATAGCTGGTCTGATCTTGATTCCGATCGGCGTATTCCTGCGGCGGGCGCAATTACGGAAGGCCGGACAGATTCCGGCGGTGTTCCCGAAGATCGATCTCAACGACAGGATGTTTCGTCACGGCCTGGACATTGTGCTGGTGGCGACGATTGTGAACCTGCTGGTGGTATCGATCGCGAGTTACCGGGGCGCGGCGTATATGGATTCACCGCAATTCTGCGGGCAGTCGTGCCATGTGATGCACCCGGAGTATACGGCCTACAAGATCTCCGCGCACTCCCATGTGGAATGCGTGGCGTGCCACATCGGATCGGGAGCGAAATCCTACTTCGAGGCCAAGGTGAATGGCACGAAGCAACTAGTGGAGGTGTCGCTGAATCGATATCCGACTCCGATTGAATCGCCGGTGCAGAATCTGCGGCCGGCACGCGATATCTGCGAGGGCTGCCACACGCCTGCCCGGTTTATCGGAGAGAAGCTGCTGGTGAAGTCGACCTTCGCCGACGACGAGAAGAATACGCAGACGCAGACCGTGGTAGTCCTACACCTGGGAGGGCGGGATTCGCTTTCTCACCTGACGGGCATACACGGAGTGCACCTGGGGCATATTGAGTATGTGACCACGGATGCAGGCCGGACGACGATTCCGTGGGTGCAAAAGCTCAATGCCGACGGATCGGAGACGGTATTTGCGACGACCGATGCGGGGAACGGAGTTCCGAAGGGCGAACGGCGCGTGATGGATTGCATCGACTGCCACAACCGGGCGGCCCATACATTTGTAACGGCGGAGGACGCGCTGAACCGGGCCATGGCCGAGGGCGCAGTGAGCGCGGATCTGCCGTGGGTTCATAAAAAGGGACTCGAACTGCTGAAGGCGAAGTACGCTTCAGAGGAAGAAGCGGGCACAAAGATTCCGGAGGAACTGGAGGCGTTTTACAAGGCTCAGAACCCGGAAGTCCTGACCGGCAAAGCAGCGCAAGTGAAAGCGGCCGGCGCGGAACTGGTGACGCTCTACAGCCAGAATGTGTTCCCGTACATGAAGGTGACGTGGGAAACACATCCGAACCACATCGGCCACATGAGCTATCCGGGATGCTTCCGATGCCATGACGGCAGTCACGCGGCGAAAGACGGGACGAGCATCACGCAGGATTGCGCGGCCTGCCACAACCTGCTTGCGGTGGATGAACCGAAGCCCAAGGTTCTATCCGACCTGGGCATTCAGTAGCAGGAATCGAACCTATCGCCATTGCGGCCACCCACGTTGGGACCGCGATGGCGATTTGCTTTTCTGGGGATTCCGTCCCTACCGGGCTCGCCACGTTCGAGGGACATGGACGCGAGATACAAAGGCTCGGCGGTCTAAAAAGCGAGACCGGGGGCCCCCGGTTCTGGCGAAAGTTCCAGAATTGACAGAACCGCGCCTCAATGAAGGTGGGCATGGTAGGCTGGCTTGGCCCGTGCAAGGAGTAAGTTGTGCCAAACCATTCCAGTCAGCCTTTACATTTTGATCTTGCGGCCGCGGCCCGTGCTTCCATGACCGAACATGGGTTCCAACCGGAGTTTCCCGCTGGTTCCGACGCTCAACTGGCTTCCATCCAGGCTCATCCGGAGCTTCCATCCGCTCCGGGGGCGCAAGATTTGCGCACTCTGCTCTGGTCTTCCATCGACAACGATACGTCGAAGGACTTGGACCAGATCGAGTGGGCGGAGCAACTACCCGATGGACGCATTCGCGTGCTGGTGGGCGTGGCCGATGTGGATGCGCGGGTCGAATTGGGCACGGTGCTGGACACGCATGCCGAACGCCAGACCACTTCCGTTTATACCGGTGTGCAGGTCTTTCCCATGCTGCCGACGGAGCTTTCCGAGGGCATCACTTCGCTGAACGAGAATGCCGATCGGGTTGCGGTGGTGATTGAATTCGCAGTCGACGCAGCCGGCGCCGCGACCGATGGAAAAGCCTACCGAGCGCTGGTGCGGAACCGGGCGCAACTGGCTTATAACGCGGTGGGCGCCTGGCTGGATGGGAGTGGTCAAGCGCCCGCCAAGGTAGCGGCGAGCGCCGACCTTGCGGCACAACTCAAGCTGCAAGACCAGGCGGCCCAGCGGATGGCCGGAGGACGCTTCCAGCACGGAGCGTTGGATCTGGAGACGATGGAGACGCGCCCGCTGATGCTCAAGGATCAAGCGGTGGACATTGTTCGGTTGGAAAAGAATCGAGCCACCTCGCTCATTGAGGAATTCATGGTGGCGGCCAATGGGGTGATCGCGCGGACGTTCGAAGACGCAGGGGTGGCTTCGATTCGGCGGATTGTGCGCACACCCAAACGGTGGGATCGCATTGTGGAAGTGGCTCAAGGGCTGGGGACCACGCTTCCCGCCGAGCCCGACTCCAAGGCGCTGAACGATTTTCTGCTGGCGCAAAAGCAGAAGGACCCCGACCACTTCCCTGACCTGTCGCTGACGGTAATCAAGCTGATGGGGCCAGGGGAATATGTGCTGGTAAAGCCAAATGAGCCTTCGCCGGGGCACTTCGGGCTGGCGGTGCAGGACTACACGCACTCCACGGCGCCCAACCGGCGATTTCCGGATATTGTGACGCAGCGGCTGCTGAAGGCTTGGTTTGCCAAATCTACCCAGCCTTATTCGACCGACGACTTGAACGCGATCGCAAACCATTGCACATTGATGGAAGACAATGCGCGCAAGGTGGAGCGGGACATGCAGAAGCGGATTGCCGCAGTGGTGCTGCATCCGCGGATCGGACAAAGCTTCCCGGCGATTGTGACCGGGGTGAACAAGTATGGGACGTTTGTGCGGACGCTCGATCCGCATGTCGACGGGATGCTGGTGCAAGGCGGGAAGGGCCTGGATGTGGGCGACAAGGTGACGGTCAAGCTGATATCGACCGATCCGCAGCGCGGATTCATCGATTTTGCGGCCTGAAAGCACAGGCAGTCTTCTCCGTCTGCCCAACGAAATCAGCCTGCGTCGACGTCTGGCGCAGACGGCTTTGTGGGCCCAAGAGCACTTTTAACGTCTAAGTGTCAGGGATTGAATTCCGCCGAATTGTCGGCAGATTCTGCGTAGGCAGGTGACCGGAAGCGGCTCTTCATTTAATCTTTAGGTTGATCGGAATTTGAATGCGGCGCAAAGCTGGTCCGAACCAGGCCCGTTCTGCATTGTGCAAGGCTGACCGGCACTATGGGTACTGATTCCACGACTGGTGAAGAATGCGTCTAGTTTTTCGAGCTTTTCAAGCGGGTTTGGTGTGTATTGCGTTGTCGGCCTTACCGGGAGGGGCTGGAGCGCAGCAGGACGCGCTTGGCGGGAGTGAGCCGCTCTCCCCGACCGTGCTTTCAGCTCTTCCGGACGCCCCAACTCCCCAAAAGACGGCGGCTGCGGTTGAGCCCACAGAATCGGCGCAAGCCACCACAGGCGACACAGATCAATCGACTTCTCAAGAGACAACCGGGGCGGGAACTTCAAGCTCCCAACCACCAGCGGCGCAAACCGACGATGAGAAAAAGAAGCGCGAACTGGCCGAGGAACAGCTCAAGGCACAGGAGCATCAACGCGTTTTTGGCGTGATGGCCACCTTCAACACGACGCGCAATCAGGATGCTCTTCCCTTGTCACCCAAGCAGAAGTTTCAGCTTTTCTTCAAAAGCTCGACCGATCCGTGGCCTTTTCTATTGGCCTCAGTGGTTGCCGGGATTGGGCAGGCAGATGGCAGCTATCCGGTGTGGGGACAAGGGCTTAAGGGATACGCTAAGCGTTTCGGAGGAGCCTACACCGATGCGTTTATCGGGAACTTCTTCGGGAATGCGGTTCTGACGTCGCTGCTGAAAGAAGACCCGCGCTACTTCCAGAAGGGTACCGGCAGTTGGAAGAAACGCCTTCTTTGGGCTGCGGCAAGTACGGTGTGGTGCAAGCGCGACAACGGGAAATGGGGCCCGAATTACGCCAACGTGGGCGGGAACTTGATCGGCGCGGCGATTGCGCGCACCTACTATCCCGCTTCGGAGCGAACGGTCGGCGATACGATCAGCGACGGGTTGACGGTTTCGGCAGAGGGGATTGTGGGCTCGGAGGTAATCGAGTTCTGGCCCGACCTGGTGCGCCGACACAGGCGCAAGCAGGCCGAGAAGCTGGCACGCCAGGAGGCCGAGGACGCGGCCCGCAAAGGGGCGCAACCGGCAAGGGCGAGTCCGGCGCAAAGACCGCAGTAGGGTGGCCCCAATCGGCTCTGCCCGGTGAACAGGTACCTGCGACGGTCTTCCGGCATCCTTCTGCGGGCGCCCGGGAATCAGGGCAAGCGCATTTGGAATTGTTGGAGCCCCTTCATCGTTATGCCTTCCTGAGGAACGCGGCGACGAATGATCCGCAGTCGCCTTTTTTTTCACCCTTCACCGCAAAACAGGGGGGAAAAGCAAACGCAGATCGTTCACTGCGTTGAAGGATGACAGACGTTCGACACGGAGAGATTTGAAATGCGATTGCGGTGCCGGGAATCCCGGTTGAATTCCGCGGAAAGACGCCGTATGATAAGACTGCAGACGAATTTGTCCGCCATGACGCCGAGAGCAAGCCGGCTGGCGGAGAGATGAGTGGGCTCACAGCCCACTTTTTATTTGGGGCGAAAGGTGAGCCCTACCCAACGGCACAACCCGGGGCAGACACTCCGGCAGCAAGCCCGCTGAGTAAGCGCTGTCTCCGGTGACGGACGTAGTCAGCCGAGCGGGAAAAGCAACGCGGAAAACATGGCAGTGAAGCTGGACGAAATTCGAGCGGCGGCGCAGAGGGTGGCATCTTCCCATGGGCTGGAGGTGGTGGATCTGGAGTTTGCGGGTCCATCCAAGGAACGGACGCTCCGCATCTATTTGGAGAAGGACGCAGACGGCCGGGCCCAGCTGAAGGAAGCGATTGCGGCGCAGGATGGAAGTTTGGACTTGCCGGAGAGCCTGATCGAGGGCACGCTCAGCCCGGATCAGCTTTCAGGCATCACACATGAAGATTGCGTGGCGTTCAGCCGGGACTTTGGCGTCGTGCTTGATGTGGAAGATCTGATTCCGGGCGATGAGTATACGTTGGAAGCGAGTTCGCCGGGATTGGACCGTAAGTTAAGCAAGTGGGATGATTTTGAGCGGTTTTCCGGAAGCCTTGTGAAGATTCAGACGTTCGAGCCCATCAAGAATAATCGGCACTGGCAGGGACGATTGACCGCCAGCGCAAAAGACATTGTCACGCTGGATCTGAATGCCGTGAAGCAGAACAGCAAGACACGGAAGACGGGCGTCAACCTGGTAGAAATTGCGCTGAGCAATATTGAGAAGGCGCGGCTGGTGCCGGAAATTTAGGACTCTGAGTTTTGAGTCAAAGTGCAACCGCAGATCCTTCGACTGCGCTACGCTTCGCTCAGGATGACAGGCAAACTGGTGAGGTTTAACCGGCAGGGACCGCAGCGGTCCAGGCCGCATTTCGATGGACAAGAGAGTCAGCAAAGTATGGCCACAAGCGCTTTGTATCAGAGTATCGAGCTTCTCAGCCGCGAGAAGGGTATTGAGCCCGAGATCGTGGTGGGAGCAGTAGAAGAGGCCATTGCCCTGGCCACGCGCAAGTACTACAAGACCCAGGAAAACATGCGGGGGGAGCTGAATAAGGAAACCGGCGCAATCACGGCATATATCTACAAGACTGTGGTTCCCGACGATGAGCCGATTGAAGATCCGCTGAACCAGATCACGCTCACCGAGGCCAGCGAACTGGCGCCGGGCGTTGAGGTGGGCAGCGAAATCCGCATGTACCGCGACACCAGCCCCCTGGGCCGGATTGCCGCGCAGTTGGCCAAGCAGGTGATCTTCCAGAAGGTGCGCGAAGCCGAACGCGACACGGTTTTCCAGGAATATGCACACCGCGAGAAGGAAGTCCTGAATGCGACGGTGAAACGCCTCGAAGGGCAGGACATTATTTACGACCTAGGCAAGGCGGAAGCGCGCTGCCCGAAACGCGAACAGTCCCGGCTGGAGCAGTTCTCCATCGGTGAGCGCGTGCGCGTGGTGCTGCTCAAGGTGGACCGGGCTGCGAAGGGACCGCAGGTGATTGTTTCTCGGGCCGCGCCGGAGCTCGTTTCCAACCTGTTCCAGTCCGAAGTTCCAGAGATCTACGACAACACGGTGGTGATCCGCGCCATTGCGCGCGAAGCCGGGGAACGAACGAAGATTGCTGTCCAGTCGCGCGACAAGGATGTGGACCCGGTGGGCGCGTGCGTGGGCATGAAGGGCATGCGCGTGCAGTCGATCATTCGCGAGTTGCGCGGGGAAAAGATCGACATCATCGAGTTCTCCGATGAGATCACGACGTTTGCCGAGAAGGCGTTGCAACCGGCCAAGGTGAGCCGCGTTTCGATCACCGATTTGACCGACAAGCAGTTGGAAGTGATTGTGGACGACACGCAGCTTTCGCTGGCGATCGGCAAAAAAGGTCAAAACGTCCGGCTTGCCGCAAAGTTGCTGGGGTGGAAGATCGACATCAAGAGCGAAGAGGAGAAGCGCCAGGAAGTGGAGCAGCAGATGCAGGCTCTGACCGGCGGACCCTCGACACCCATCGAACAGGTCACGGAACTGGGCGAAGGCATTATCCAGAAGCTGGTGGCTGCAGGCATCACGACGGTGGAATCGCTAGCCGATATGACGCCGGAGCAATTGGAAGAGATTCCGGGCATTGGCGAGAAGACGCTGGAACGGATCAGTGTGGCGGTCCGGCACTACTTCGGTCATTTCGAAGAGGGTGAAGAAGGAAATGTCGCAGAAGCCGCGGAAGGCGCGCAGTTGGATTCCGAACATGCCGCAGCTGAAGCGGAAGAGGGTGAAAAGACAGTTTCTGTTGAATCTGCGGCCAAGCAATTGGGCGAAGCTGAGGTGTTGAATTCCTCCGCTTCGGTTGGCGACGCGGAGGCCGAGGCGGAGAATGCCGCAGATGTGATCGAAGAAGCCGAGGGTGCGGGGGAAAGCGCCGAAGAAGTGGCGATAGACGATGTCCCGGCAGCAGACGCGGAAACTGAGTTGAATTCACAGGAAATTGAAGGCGGGGACGCGGGTGAAGAGGGCGACGCATAACATGCGTCGCGTCTTTTTGGTCCGTTCAAGCGATAATGGAACTTTGAAAACCAGCCATTGCCATGAGGTAGCTATGAGCGACTAAAGGGCTTTAGGCAGCATTTTTTGAAAAGAGGCGGATGAGTAAGGTTCGAATCAACGATCTCGCGCGCGAGATGGAAGTCAAGAGCCGTCAGATTCTTGACGTATTGGCGGAGCTCGGCCTTTCGGCCGGCAAGACGCACTCCAGTTCACTGGAGGACTACGAGGCGGACAAGGTCCGTGCGCAGTTTGAGCGCCGAGCAGGCGGCAGCGGCCAGAGCAGCTCTGGAGCGTCGCGTGCGGCACAAGGAATCCAGCCCAAGATCGATCTGTCGCATGTCTCCAAGCCCGGCGACGTGCTGAAAGCGATTCTCGCCAACAAGCAAAAGGAAGAGCAGGAAGCGCGGCACCCGCATGTGCCGGTGCGCACGCAACCTCCAGTGGCAACGCCCGCGCCGCCCAAGGTCGGCATTGTGGCCACCCCACCCCCCGCACCTCCGACCGGCCCCGAGCCGCGCCGGATTGTCCCGCAGCCGCGCTCCGCGCCGCCCATTGTTGTGGCTCCCCCGGCACCGCCCGCGATTGCATCCCGTCCGCCATCCGGCGCAGTGGTTGCCAAGCCGCCGGTGGGTGCGAGTGCCCCGACGCGCCCAGTCGTGGTGGTTGCCCCTCCACCAGCGACGGTTGTGGTGAAGCCGCCCGTTGTCGCAGTCCCTCCGCCCATCGCGCGAGAAGAACAAGCTCGGCCGGTCGAAAAGCCGACCGTGGCAAAGCCGGTTGCTCCCCCGCCCGTTGCACCCTCCGTGGCCACCGAGGTGGCCGCTGCCGCACCTCCTCCACCCACCGTTGTTGCGCCGGCGGCAACTGCCTCCGCACCTGTCAGTGAGCCCGAAGAGGCAGTAAAGGAAACCCCAGTTACAGCCCCAAGCGTTGTTTTGGAAGCCCCTCCTGTTGAAGCTCCCGCGCCTCCGGTGCAGAGCCAACCTCAAGCTCCTCCGCAACCGCCGGCACCTCCAGTTCGCCGCATGGTCATGCCCCAGACCGGGCCGCGTCCGGTATACAAAGCCCCGATTGTGGCACCGGCTGCGTTTGTCCCGGCAACGGGAAACCAGGCGCCGGGTGCAGGAATTCAGCGCGGCAAGCCGATTTTCGATCGAAATCGACCGGCAAGCGGGCCGGGAAGCTATACGCCCCGTCCTTCCAGCGGACCCATGGGCGCTCCGGGACAGTTCCCGGGAGGCCCCCGTCCCAAACACCCCACGCGGACAACGCCCGGCGGGTACGCCGGTCCGGGCGGCGCGGGCGCTCCAGGCGCGCGCCCAGGGTTCGGAGCGCGTCCGGGATTTGGCGGACCGCCGCGACCTGGATTTGGCGCTCGCCCGGGCGCTCCCGGCGCAGCTCCGGCCGCAGGAGAGGCGCCGCGTCCGGCGCGCTCACCGAACAAGCGTCCTGGCGGCCGTCCTACCCAGTACCCCAAGACGAAGGAAGGCCCCATGAAGGGCTTTGTGCCGCCGCCACGTTATGGCGGGGTGCAATATGGCGGAGAACCGCTGCCCATCACGCGGGAAATCACCGTGACCGAAGGCATCAGCGTGAAGGACCTGGCGGAGAAGCTGGAAGTGCGCGCCAAGGACCTGATCGCCACGTTGCTGATGACCGGAGTGTTCGTGACGGTCAACCAGTCGCTCGACGCCGAGATGGTGAAGGATGTCGCGGCCAAGTTTGGCGCGGCGGCGACGGTGATCAGCTACGAAGAGGAGATCGCCAACCAGGCCATCGAGGAAGTTCTCGAAGCCGAGAACACGGGCGAACTTGAAGTTCCCCGCTCTCCTGTGGTCACGGTCATGGGTCACGTCGACCATGGCAAGACTTCGCTCTTGGACGCCATACGTGAAACGGACGTGGCAGCGGGCGAGGCAGGCGGCATCACACAGCACATCGGCGCCTACAAGGTGAAGTTCGCCAAGGAAGGCTCCCCTGCCTCCGGGCGGGAGATCGTCTTCCTGGATACGCCAGGGCACGAAGCATTCACACGCATGCGAGCGCGCGGCGCCAAGGTCACCGACATTGTGGTGATCGTGGTGGCGGCGGACGACGGCGTGATGCCCCAGACGCTGGAGGCCATCGACCACGCCAAGGCTGCGAACGTGCCGATCATCGTGGCGGTCAACAAGATTGACAAGCCAGAAGCGAATCCGGATCGGGTCAAGAAACAGCTTGCCGATCGCGGCTTGATTCCCGAAGAGTGGGCGGGCAGCGGCGACCAGGGAACGGTGTTCGTCGAGGTTTCAGCCAAGAAGCGTAAGAATCTAGACTTGCTTCTGGAGATGATTTGCCTGGTCTCCGACATCCGCGCTCCGAAGGCAACTCCGGGCCGCAAGGCTGTTGGCTCGGTTATTGAAGCCAAACTGGACCGCGGCCGCGGCGCCGTGGCGACGGTGCTGGTGCAGGATGGAACCTTGCGGTTGAACGACAGCTACATTGTCGGCAACACGTTCGGCAAAGTCCGCGCCATGTTCGACGATCGGGGAAGAGCTCTGGAAGAAGCCGGACCATCGACTCCGGTGGAAGTGCTTGGACTGGAAGCCATGCCAGACTCGGGCGATACGTTCCTGGTGGTCGCGGATCGCGACAAGGCCAAGGGCATTGCGCAATACCGCAAGATGAAGGAGCGGGACGCCCAGCTCGCCAAGAGTTCGCGCGTGTCTCTCGAAGGCCTGGCGGAGCAGATCCGTACGGCCGGCGTGAAGGACTTGCCGCTGATCATCAAGGGCGACGTGACAGGGTCGGTGGAAGTGCTGGCCGATTCGCTGGTCCGCATGTCAACCGAGAAGGTCCGCGTCAAGGTCATCCGGTCCGGCGTCGGCTCCATTACCGAGTCCGACGTGCTGTTGGCGACCGCATCCAACGCCATCATCATTGGCTTCAACGTTCGCCCCGAGCGCAAAGCCGCCGATCTAGCGCAGCAAGAAGAGGTCGAGATTCGTTTGCATTCGATCATCTACGAGTTGCAGGACGAAATGCGCCTGGCCATGCTTGGCCTGCTGGACCCCACGTTCAAGGAGAACTACGTGGGCCGCGCAGAGATTCTGCAGGTCTTCCGCATTCCCAAGGTGGGCACCATTGCCGGCTGTCGCGTGCAGGACGGGACCATTCGACGCGATGCCGAGGTGAAGGTGATGCGCGGAACCGAGCAAGTCTACAAGGGCAAGATTGGCTCGCTCAAGCGCGTGAAAGACGACGTGCGTGAGGTAACCAATGGCATGGAATGCGGCATCGGTCTGGGCAACTTCAACGATCTGAAAGAAGGCGACATTATTGAAGCCTTCTCGACAGAGAAGCTGGCAGCGGACCTGGGAGCTTTGACAAGCGCCAAAGCATAACTCCACAAATAGCAGCAGCAAAAAGGTCCGTCTCTCGATGAGAGGCGGGCCTTTTTGCGTGAGTGCAAAACATTTCCGAACACTTGGCAGGGCAGATCCGTCTTAGCTGGCAAATGGGGTAAGCGGCGATTGACCAGCAAAGCAGAGGCGGCGTTCACCGAATTCGTTCTGCGCCACTCGCGCTTTGTGTTTCGCGGAGCCTACGCGCTGCTTTTGCACGCGCAGGATGCTGAAGATGCGGTTCAAGAGACTTTTTGGAAGCTGTATCGGAATGGCGCGTGGCGCGGAGTGGAAAACGAGCAAGCCTTCCTGGCGCGAGCGACGTGGCGCGTGGCGCAGGATGGCAGGCGTCACCGCGGGGTAGCGGCGAGACTGGGCATCGCCGGAAGCGAAGAGGCAGGTGCGGTGGAAGACTTCATGTCGGAGAGCCCCAGTCCGGAGGCTTCTGCGCTGAAAGGCGACAACGAGGCGCATCTGCACGCGATGATCGATGCACTTCCAGAAGAGTTGCGCGTTCCGCTGGTGCTATCGGCTTTCGAGGAGTTGAATTCGCGGGAGATTGGCAGAGTCCTTTCCATTCCTGAGGGCACGGCGCGCACACGGATCCAACGAGCCCGGCAACTGCTGCGGCAAAAGCTGGAGGCGCAAGATGCGCGCCGGCAGGAGGCACGGTATGCGCGATGAGCAAGAGCTGGAGCGGAGGATCGATGCGGCTCTGCGTTGTTACGGCGAGCCGACTGGAGGGGATGAACTTGAGCAGCGGGTACTAGCTGGCTTGGGAGAGCGCATGCGCGCCGAAAGCACTGCCAAGAAGGTGAACTGGCTGCCGTGGTCTGGAGGGCTGGCGATTGCGGCAAGCATCCTGGTGCTCGTTCTGTACGGCCATTTGTGGACCCACCGCGCGGTGAGCGATGCATATCTCGGCAAGCCATTTGCAAAGGACTCGGAAGTCGCGCACGTTGTTCGGCCGAAAGGTGGTTCGCCCACAAAGGTCGGAACGGGCAGTTCGGCGGGCCCTGGAAGACAGGCGATGCTGCAGACCACGGAAACCGCTGAGGCTCTGCCCAAGCTGGATGTGTTTCCGACGCCGAGAGGCTTGAACAAAGAGGAGGAAGCGCTGGCGTTCTTTGTACGGCAGGCGCCGCCAAGCGAAGTTAGGCAGTTCTTAATGACGCAAGTCGTGACAGACGAGCCGATCACGATTCGCGATCTGGAAATTCCACCGATACAACCGCTCGAAGTGGGCGGACGATAAGGAGAACCGATGCGCAAATACACCGCTTTCTTGTCAACCTTGCTGTTCACGCTAGCGTTGTCGCCGGGAATCATGGCGCAACAGACGGACGCTGCGGCAAAGGTTGAGCCAACCGCCAGGGCGGCCGAACCGCCTACGCATTTCTACCGGCTTGATTTAGTGCTGGAGCAGGTAGGCGGCGACGGGAAACCCACCAACAGCCGGACGTATTCAACCACCGTCAGTACTGGCCGCAGCGACGCTGGCGCGTCCATGCGCACCGGCGCGCGCATTCCGATCGAAGTGGGAGGGAGCAAGGGGGGTGGAACCTCGGAGTGGCAGTATATGGACGTGGGTGTGAGCTTCGATGCATATAACGCGCGGGATGTTGGAGGAGAGCTCTCGTTCTCCCTCGCAGCGGAGGTGAGCACAGTAGCCGCGAGCAAGGACAACGCCATGACGTCTCGCCCCACGATGGATCAGAACAAATGGCGTGGGCAGGTGCTGATCCCGGTGGGTAAGGCGACGACAGTTTTCTCCTCCGACGAGTTGCAAAGCAAGGACGCGATGAAGCTGGTGGTGACAGCCACGTTGTTGCAATAAGCTGGCCGGGCAAATACGGAGTGAGTGCGCGGGCACCCTTCCCTTCGGCTCGCACGGCGCGATTTGGATGAGGCAGAGGAAGAGATTTCACATCTTCCAGACCTCGCCTGAGACATGCTATTCTGAGTCGCACCGTCCCCGTGCCGAACTATTTCAATCCACTCAGAGAAAGGAGATTACCATGGGATTCTTAGAAGAAGCAGCAGGCGCATTCGCGGCAGTGGAAGCCGCCAAGAAGCTGGATCCGAACGCCGGAGTCGTCACCGAAGGCATCGCCGCAGTCGCCGGATTTGAAGGCACCGAAGCCATCACCAATTTCATCGACAAGAAGAAGGAAGAGAGCACCGAACAGCAGGGCTAGACGTTCTCTGGAAGTCCGCAGTCCAGTCAAGTCAGGAATCAAACGGGGTTTGGAAGATTGGTGAACTTGATAAGTTCCCTTCTTCCAGGCCCCGTTTTCCTTTTGGGCCAGGTGAGGGTGAGCCCGGCGGCCTGCGGATACTCTGGCAACCTCCCAAGAGATGATGATTTTCGTCGGGAAGAGCACCCCTGCTTGTGCCTTTTTCCCTCACAGTCTTGGACGATGAGGATTTTTGCAGGATCTTCATACGATCTTCATTCGATTTGTGAAATGAGGGATAGGCAGCGTCTAGTCGATTGAAAATAAACGCGTGGAAATAATTTGTTGACAATCGTATTGTGTTCAGCGCATAATCGTGACGGTTACTATTAACGTTCAGGAGGTAATACATGCGTCGTATTTTCTTTGCTGGTGTTCTTCTCTCGCCGTTATTCCTCTCCGCTGCTGCTCACGCGGTTCAACCCGTAACCGATCCGGCACCGTCAAGCTTGGTGCGTCCGACGAGCACCGGGGTGAAGCCCGCCCGCGTGGTTTCATCGACAGCGATCACCATTCCTTCCTCGGCAATCGTTCCCAACAATGCCGAATTCGTCCTGCACCTCAATGTGACTCCCGATGGTCGCGCTCAGGATGTCCAGGTCCTCAAGTCGGCCAGCGCCGATTTGAACGAAACCGTGGCTGCCGCAGTTCGTCAGTTCCGCTTCAGTCCCGCCACACTGGACAACCAGCCCGTGACTGCGGACATGACGCTTAACGTTTTCGTCCAGCGCTAACCCTTCAGTTTCCAATTCTCAACACCGCTGCTTTTCAAGCCCGCAGTGTGTCCCTGCGGTCTCCTCTCCACCCTGGCGAATATCTCGCGGCCAGGGTGGAGTTTTTTCTTGGGAGAACGGGTCCGGCAAAGCACCGTGTCGAACGGGTCAAAGGGGAAAGCGCTCCAACTGCAGACAATGACGCGCGATGGTATGGCTGAGGGCCGCGGAATCGGCTGGGATGTAGCGTACGAGCCGGCGGAGGATGGCGAGCTGCGTACGGAGCAGATCGCCTTCGGCGCACGCGGCCAAGATGCGGCGAGCGGCTTGTTCGGCGAGAGCCATGGTGTCTTCGGCGAGGAGGCCGGTCATGGCGGCGGCAACTTCTGCGGAAGCCTTGCCCACCTCGCTCAACTTGCGAGCCCGCAACAAAGCTGATTCCATGGCGAAGACCTGGGCGATCATGTCGGCCAAATCGGCCATGACTTCCTGTTGATCCTGAAGCTCGTTCATAAACCGCTGGCTGGCAACGCCCGCGGCGAAGAGCGCGATTTTCCGAGCGGCAACGAGCACTTCGGCCTCTCGCGCGAGGACCTGTTCACTTTCGCTTCCGGAGTCGAAGGAAGGCGGCTGGGTAACTTCATTCATGAGTTTCTTGATTGCGGGCAGCAAGGGGAGCTCGCCTTTCAGGGCGCGCTTCATCAACCAACCGGTGATGATGAGGCGATTGATCTCGTTGGTGCCTTCGAAGATCCGGTTGATTCGTGCATCGCGGTAGAAGCGCTCGGCTGGATAGTGCTCGACGTAGCCATAGCCGCCCATGGTAGCGACCAGTTCGTCGGAGACGAGGCTGAGCATCTCCGAGCCGTAGACCTTCAGGATGGAGCATTCAACCGCATATTCCTCAATGCGGCGCTGGGTTTCGCGCGGAGACTGCGCGGCCTCCGCGGTGAGTTGAGCGAGGCTGGCGTCGATCATGCCGGCGGTACGATAGGCCATGCATTCGGCAGCGTAGAGGCGAGTGGCGCTCGCAGATATTTTCCGCTGCATGAGGCCGAAGCTGGCAATCGGCTTGCCAAAGGCGGTTCGCTCCTTGGCGTAGCGAATCATGTGCGCCAGGGCGTGGCGAGCGCCGCCGACACAGGCAACGCCGAGCTTGAAACGGCCCATGTTGAGCACATTGAAGGCGATGTGATGGCCTTTGCCGGCCTCACCAAGCAGGTTGCCGGCAGGGATCTTGCAGTCGGAAAAGACCAGCGGGCAAGTGGAGGAGCCGCGAATGCCCAGTTTGTGTTCTTCGGCTCCGACCGCGAGCCCGGGGGTGGCGCGCTCCACCAGGAACGCCGAGAACTTCTCTCCATCGATTTTGGCAAAGACGGTGAAGAGGTCGGCGAAGCCACAGTTGGTAGTCCACATCTTCTCGCCGCTGAGGATGTAATGGGCGCCGTCCCGTGAAAGCGTAGCGCGGCAGCGAACATTCATGGCGTCGGAGCCAGATGTCGCCTCAGAGAGCGAGTAAGCGGCAATCCACTCGCCGGACGCGAGTTTGGGCAGGTAGCGCTGTTTCTGCTCCTGGGTTCCGTACCAGACGAGCGGAAGGGTGCCGATGCCGGTTTGCGCGCCGAAAGCCGTGGAGAAACTGGCCAGGACGGAGATGTGGTCGGAGATGACCGTGGAGGAGACCTTGTCCAGACCGACACCGCCGAATTCTTCGGGAATATCGACAGAAGTGAAACCGAGCTGGGCAGCTTTGACCAACCTGGAGCGCAGAACGCCGTGCTCTTTGGCCTCGATCGCGTCCGCCGCCGGGAGAATCTCGTCGCGGGCGAATTGCGCGACGGTGGAAGCGATTTGGCGCTGCTCTTCGTGCAGGTCTTCCGGGGTAAAAACTTCAGCGGGAATGCGGGTTTCCAACAGGAAGCTGCCACCGGGTGCGGCAACGACAGGACTGACCGTAAGAGCGGGCATGGAATGTCTCCAACTGCCAGAAACAGTACGACAATGGGCTGAAGGGGAGCAAATTTTAACAAAGAAGCACGGGAGCCAGCGGGCCGGGTTGCCGGGAGCGGCCGATGTGGCTCGCCTGGAGGCGGAGCGGAGACTTCAGTATTTCCGTCATCGCATACAATGGGGTTGGCTCGCCTGTGGAGGATTACCCCTGTCTGCCGCACCAGGAATTCGACTCGACGCCCTTGCCAGCCTCATGGGTGGAGTGGCCGCGCGTGGAGCCAACCTTCTGGCATTCGCTCCGCAGAATGGTTTGCGGCACTATCTCAAGACGCTGCAGGAGACGGATCAAACTTTCAAGGGCCTCTACCACTGGAATGCGTTTGACGCGGCGTTGCTGATTCCCTACTTTGCCGTGATGATCGTGCTGGCGCTCTATGGCGTGCACCGGTACACGATGTGCTACCTGTACTTCAAGTATCGAAAGAACGCCAATCCCAATCCCAACAGCCACTTCGATGAACTTCCCCGGGTGACGGTGCAACTGCCGATCTTCAACGAGCAGTTTGTGATCGACCGTCTAATCGAGGCGGTTTGCTCGATGGAATACCCGAAGGACAAGCTGGAGATCCAGGTTCTGGACGACTCGACGGATGAGACGCAGCAGGTGGCCGCGGACATTGTGGCGCGCTATGCGGCGCTGGGGCATCCGATCTTTTACATCCACCGGACCAATCGCTACGGGTTCAAGGCCGGCGCATTGGATGCGGGGCTGAAGGTGGCCAAGGGCGAGTTTGTGGCGATTTTCGATGCCGACTTTGTGCCGCCTCCGGACTGGTTGATGAAGGTGGTGCACCACTTTGCGGAGCCGGGGATCGGGATGGTGCAGACACGCTGGACGCACCTGAACCGCGACTACAGCATGCTGACTCAGATTGAGGCGATCTTGCTGGACGGTCACTTTGTTCTGGAACATGGGGCGCGCTTCCGATCTGGCGACTTCTTCAATTTCAATGGCACGGCGGGGATGTGGCGGATCCAGGCGATTGCGGACGGCGGCGGATGGCAGCATGACACGTTGACCGAAGACACCGACTTGAGTTACCGCTCGCAAATTGCGGGTTGGAAATTCAAGTATTTGCCGCATGTCGAGTGCCCGGCAGAATTGCCCATTGAGATGACGGCCTTCAAGACGCAGCAGGCGCGCTGGGCCAAGGGTCTGATCCAAACGAGCATCAAGGTGCTGCCGCAGATTTTCAAGTCGGATGTGCCACGACGGATCAAGGTGGAGGCGGTGTATCACCTGACGGCGAATTTGAGCTATCCGCTAATGGTGGTGATGTCGGCGCTGCTGATGCCGGCAATGATCTGCCGTTTCTATCAGGGCTGGTTCCAGATGCTGCTGATTGACGTTCCGCTGTTCACGGCGTCAACTTTTTCGATCGCGGTTTTCTATTTGATGAGCCAGCGGGAGCTCTTCCCAAAAACATGGATGAAGACGTTTCTTTATTTGCCCTTCTTGATGGCGCTGGGGATTGGGTTGACAGTCACGAACACAAAAGCGGTGATGGAAGCACTGCTGGGGATGAAGAGCGGCTTTGTGCGCACGCCCAAGTATCGCGTAGCCAAGAAGGGCGAGAAATCGCAGGCTGCCAAGTACCGGAAGCGGCTGGTGCTGGCGCCGTGGATCGAGATCTTCCTGGGCTTTTATTTCATGGCGGCGATTCTTTACACCTTCTCCAACCACAACTACTTCACGGCGCCGTTTCTGATTCTGTTTGTGATTGGTTACTGGTATACCGGGTTCATGAGCCTGCTGCAGGGCCGGTTCGAGCGCTGGCGCACGGGGACGGCGGATACGGACGATGAGTCGAGCCCGAAGCCGTTTCCGGTTGGGGTTTGAAGAGTTTCCCCTATTGCCTCGTCTCTAAAGTGGTTCGCTGGACGCCAGCCGGTTGAGACTTGAGGTTTCCCACCCGTCCGCAAAAAGCGCGGAAGGATGGGGCACGGAGCCTCCGTGGCGTTGCCGACAAGGCGTTTATTGCAGACGGAACTTGCTACGCAAGTCGGGATTCTCAGAATGACAGTCTCTATTTTGTTGCGAATTTCAGCGACAGAACACAGCGCGTTTTTGGAATTTGTGCCGACCTGAGTTTTATGGGTTTCCCACCCATTCCGCAGAAAGAAGCGGAATGGATGGGGCACGGAGGTCTAAGCCTTAAAAGGAAAATCCCTGCGCCTGAGAAAGTTGAACAGGCGGTCAGTAGTCAATGCCTTTGAGGTAGTTCGGGGTGTCGACGTACTGGAAGCGGTTGGGATCGGCTTTGACCAGGGCATCGGCCGTGGAATTCCATGCAGTGGCTCGGCCGACCATGCCGGTTCCGTTCACATTGTTGTTCTGGACCACGGTCTGATCGAGCAGGTAGTTGCTAAAGCCCTGGGCGTTGCGGGCATTGCTGTCCTGCTGAGCCCAGTAGCCGGCGTGCTGGGCCTCGTTGGCGGCCTGGCGGTCGGCGAAGCTCTTCTGCGCCGCCTCACCCTGGGCGCGAATCCGGTCAGATTGCTGTTGTCCCCAGGCCCGCCATTGCTGGTCAGACTGCTGTTTCTGGGCCAGCTTCTGCTGCATCTGCTGGTTCATCACCTGCTGGTTGACCTTGACGCTGCGGAACATCGCCATCACCGTGCCCTGCTCCTTCTCGGACTGGGCGTCGGTCATGATATTGAAGGTGCGGGTGATGGTATACGCTCCCCATTGGGCCTGCGGCGACTGGCACATATCGTCGATCAGCCTCCTCATTCCCTGCCCATCCGGGTCGATGTGCCCGGTGACAAGAATGCAGTTGCCGGCCCCCGGCAGCGGCTCAATCTTGTCCACCTGTAGCTTGGCCGGGGGCAGGTTGAGGGCGCGCCGCCAAGCCTGTAACAGCTCGGGATAAGCCTTTCCCAGATCCGGATGGTAGGGGTAGAGGATCGTACCTGTCCCCTTGTAAATCCCATACCGCACCGCTTGCACCTGTTGGGGGTTGTAGGGGTCCACCGCGGGTCTCATGGCGGCGTAGACCGCCTGTTCGCCGTTCGGCCCTCTGAGCGCCATCGTACTGCTGGCGCTACTCGGATCGAGCTGCCAGCCGTCGGCGATGCCGATGCTGGCCGAGTTGTCGGATGCGGAAACCGTGCGCAGTGCGGGTGCTGAGGCAGAGCGCCCGCCAGACGAAGCTGGTCTCGCACCGGAGGCAGCCGGCCCACCGCCCGGATTCCAAACGCCCAGCAGTTGCTGGAGCATGGCGTTGACGGAGGTTCCGAAACGCGAGGCGTCGTCGGAGAGCAGAGCGGCTTCGATCCGGCCGGGACCAGTGGACGCGGCAATGACCAATCCGGCGACGGGCTTGTTGCCCTGCGGATGGTTGGTAACGGTAAAGAACACCCCAACGGAATTGGTCCCGCGGAATTGGAAGGCTCGACCGATTTGGGGTTTCTCTCCGCAGCTTTGGTGGACGGAGCGAAGGAGGCTGGCCAGGGCGGCGGGCTGGGTGGTTACGCCATCGACGACGCCGTAGACAATTTTACCGCCCTGGGCCGCATCGAGAGTTTTGAGGGGGTTGGTGCTTGCGATCCTGCCTGGCAGGCACAGACGCAAACCATCGACAACGAGAAGATTGCGAAAAATCGCGCCCAAGCGAACATAACGACGGCGACCTTTCCTGATTGAAGAACGCTTTCTAGTCAAGAGTGCGCAAAGCACCTGCGAAATGCGTCGGCAGAATGATACACCCGAAGTTGCGCACGCCGAGCCGGGGATGGTGTTTGCGCGGCGGGGGATTGCTGCTCCGCTACAATAGACTTCAAGCGCCAGCCGGGGCCGGGATTGAATCCCCGGCGCGGCTGGCGCGTCAGACTATCATGCTAGCCAAAAACCTTCCCGAAGCTCTTACTTTCGATGACGTTTTGTTGGTGCCTGCCCAGAGCGACGTGGTGCCGGCCACGGTGAGCACGCAGACGCAATTGACCCACGCCATCACGCTCAACACGCCACTGCTTTCTTCTGCGATGGACACGGTGACGGAGTCGCGGATGGCGATTGCGATGGCGCAGCAGGGCGGCATCGGGATTGTGCACAGAAACCTGACGATCATCGATCAGGCGGGCGAGATCGACAAGGTGAAGCGGTCGGAGAGCGGCATGATCGTGGATCCGGTGACGATCGGACCGGACCAGATGATTGCCGATGCGCTGGAGGTAATGCGGCGCTACAAGATCAGCGGCGTGCCGGTGACGCAGGGCAAGCGGCTGGTGGGCATTTTGACCAATCGCGATCTTCGTTTTGAGACGCGCACGGATATTCCAGTTGGCGACGTGATGACGAAGAAGAACCTCATCACGGTTCCGGTAGGGACGACGCTGGAAGAAGCCGAGCTGATTTTGCACGAGCATCGGGTAGAAAAGCTGCTGGTAGTGAACGACCAGTACGAATTGAAGGGCCTGATCACGGTCAAGGACATCCAGAAGAAGCTGAAGTATCCGATGGCCAGCAAGGACGAAAAGGGCCGGCTGCGCGTGGGTGGGGCGATTGGGGCCACGGGGGACTTCCTGGAGCGCGCCGCGGAGCTGATTCGTGCTGGGGTGGATGTTGTGGCCATCGATTCGGCGCACGGGCACTCTTCGCGCGTGCTGGACGCAGTGCGCGAGGTGAAGAAGCAGTTTCCACAGGTGGGCCTGCTGGCGGGGAACATTGCGACTTACGAGGGTGCGATGGCGCTGATGGATGCGGGCGCTGACGCGATCAAGGTGGGAATTGGTCCGGGGTCAATTTGTACGACGCGCATGGTCACGGGCGCGGGGATGCCGCAGATTACGGCCATCGCGGAGGCCTACCGGGCGGCAAGCGAGCGAGGAATTCCGGTGATCGCGGATGGGGGCATCAAGTATTCGGGAGAACTGACCAAGGCGATTGCGGCAGGCGCGAGCTCAGTCATGATTGGGTCGTTGTTTGCGGGCGTGGACGAAAGCCCGGGTGAGACGATTCTTTACCAGGGGCGCAGCTTCAAGAGCTATCGCGGGATGGGATCGCTCACGGCCATGAGCCAAGGTTCGGGTGAGCGCTACTTCCAGTCGACGGCCGATATGGCCAGCGCGGAGTTGGGCAGCGAGGGCGTGGTGCAGCGCGAGCGGGCGAGCCAAAACCGCCTCGCCAAGTTTGTTCCCGAGGGCATTGAGGGCCGCGTTCCATATCGCGGGCCGCTCGAATCGATGGTGTTTCAGCTGGTGGGCGGACTGCGCTCCGGCATGGGTTATATCGGTTGCGCCACAATCGCCGAGGTGCAGCAGAGGGCCCAGTTTGTGCGCATCACCGGAGCCGGTTTGCGCGAGAGTCACGTGCACGACGTGATCATCACGCGCGAAGCTCCCAACTATCATGTCGAATAGTGCGCGGCGCAGCGCGGGTTGGTGGATCTACGTCTGGCTGCCGGTGGTGCTGTGCATCGCGGTGATCGCGCTGGAATCGACGGAGATATTCGGTTCGAACCATACGAGCGGACCGCTGCGCCGGCTGGTTGAATTGCTCTTTGGCTCGATGCCCGAGGCGCGGTGGGAGACGATTCACCACTACCTGCGCAAGAGCGGGCACTTCCTGGGGTATGGATTCATCGGCCTGGCGTGGTTACGGGCGTGGTGGATGACGTTGCCGCGTTCGCATTTTCTTCCCGACGCATCTTTGGCGCTCCTGGGCACGGCGATGGTAGCCAGTTGCGACGAGTGGCACCAGACGTTTTTACCGAACCGGACGGGGACGCCCTGGGATGTGCTGCTGGATTGCACAGGCGCACTGACGTTGCAGGTGCTGGTTTACGCTTCGATGCGGATATTCCGGCCCAAACGGCTGGCGCGGGCAGCCTGACGGTTGGCGGGCGGATTCCGGCGAGTTTTCGCATGCTGTTAACACCGTTCGCAGCCAGAACCTGTATTCATGGGCTATTGACGCAGTTTCTATCGGAGGCCGACGAGTGGCTTCCGCAGGCTGGGCAAAGGCTGTAGACTTCCAACACGTCGAACCGGAACCGCAAAATGCCTCGAACACAAAACAAACAGAAGCTCTTCAACGGACGCGACTTCTCCTGGATGCAGTTCAACCGGCGGGTGCTGGAAGAAGCCGAGGATCAGGCCAATCCCCTGCTGGAACGGGTGAAGTTCCTGGCCATCACAGCCAACAACCTGGACGAGTATGTGGAAGTGCGCCAGGCCGGGTTGATGCAGCGCATCGAAGATGGCTACCGGGAGTTGGGCTTTGACGGGCTGCGGCCGGACGAGTCGCTGGCGGTGCTCACCGCCGAGATTCACAACTTTGTTCATGCGCAATACCGGTGCTGGAATCAGGATTTGCTGCCGGAACTGCGCAAAGAGAAGATTCGGCTTCTCGACTGGAAAGAGCTGGACGAAGCCGCACGGACCTACGCACAGAACTACTTCCAGAAGGAAGTGGATCCGCTTCTAACCCCCATTTCCATCGACCCGGCGCATCCATTCCCGCGCGTGCTGAACAAGGCACTGTGTCTGGCGCTGCTGCTGCGGGCCAAGCGGCGGAGTTCCGGTCCGCAGGTGCTGGGGGTGGTGACGGTTCCCCGGGCTCTGCCCCGGTTTGTGCGGCTGCCGGCGGAAGAGGGCTGCTTCGACTATCTGCTATTGCAGGATTTGATTGCGCAGAACCTGGCCGGCATGTACCGCGGCTACGAGGTGCTGGCGCGCGCAGCCTTCCGGGTGACGCGGAACTCGAATCTCTACTTCGAAGAGGAAGAAGCCCGGTCGCTGCTGGAAAGCATACGTGTGGAGTTGCACAACCGCCGCAAGGGCGATGCGGTGCGCCTGGAGATTGAAGCCAGTGCGGATCCAGAGATTGTGGAGCGGCTGCGTGTGAACTTCGAGCTTGAAGAAGACCAGGTGTTTCGCGGCGAGGGTCCCGTGAACCTTTCCCGGCTCATGTTCTTCTACGGCGACGTGAAGCGACCGGATCTGAAGTTTGCACCGTTTGTTCCCAAGCCGCTGCATTTGAGCCGCAAGTCGGCAACGTTGTTTGAGGAGATTCGGCAACACGATGTGCTGCTGCACCATCCCTACGACGCCTACAATCCGGTAGTGGAGTTCATGCAGGACGGGGCCAAGGATCCTGCGGTGCTTTCGATGAAGCAGACGCTCTACCGCACCAGCAAGGACTCGCCGATGTGCGAAGCGTTGACGGAGGCTGCGGCCACCAAGGAAGCGACGCTGGTGGTGGAGTTGATGGCGCGGTTTGACGAGGCATCGAACATCCGCTGGGCGCGTTCGATGGAAGACGCCGGCGTGCAGGTCTTTCATGGCGTCGTGGGCCTGAAGACGCATTGCAAGCTGGCCATGCTGGTGCGGCACGACGAAGACGGCGTGACGCGCCGCTATTGCCATCTGGGGACGGGCAACTACAACCCGGATACTGCGCGTTTTTATACCGATCTGAGTTTGCTGACCTGCGATCCGCAGATCACCGAGCGGGTGCACATGGTATTCAACTACCTGACAGCGCACGCCGAAGTGGACGATTACCGGCCGCTGCTGGTGGCGCCGCTGACCATGGCGGAGAGCTTTCTGCGGCTGATCCGGCGCGAACAGGAACATGCGCAGGCGGGACGGCCGGCGCATATCGTGGCGAAGATGAACGCGCTGCTTGAGCCTTCGGTGATTGAGGCGCTGTATGCAGCTTCGCAAGCGGGAGTGCAGATCGACCTGATCATTCGCGGGCTTTGCATCCTCCGCCCTGGCGTGGAAGGGTTGTCGGAGAACATCCGCGTGCGCTCGATTGTGGGCCGGTTCCTGGAGCATTCCCGCATCTTTGCGTTCGCCAACGGAGGCGATCGGGAGATTTTCCTGGGTTCGGCCGATTGGATGCCGCGGAACTTGTTTGAGCGGTGCGAGGTGGTGTTTCCGGTGCGTGACCCGGCGATCAGTGCGCGCATTCATGACGAGATCCTTTCCGCGTACCTTGCGGACACCGTGAAGGCACGGCTGCAGCAGGCGGACGGCACGTATTTGCGCGCTGCCAAGGTGCACGACGAGGCCACGCACTTTGCCAGCCAGGAGTTCCTTATGCATTTGGCAGAGGGCAAGGCGGAGCTTGACGATATTCCCCGAGCGGCGGATGCCAAGCCAGACGCAAAAGCCAAGTCGTCCCGATCGCGGAGGAAGCCCGCCGAGGCGAAGGATTCCGCTGCGGATTGATTTGGCCGGTCGGGAAACCTCATTCGGTGTGGCGCCTGAGACTTTGATGGCGTGAATCGCAGAGAACAACCGCAGGCCTTGCGACTGTGTTTGGCCAAAGAACGGTCAAGGTCAGCTCCTTATGAACGCGGCGGGTTGAGGACCGAGGTTTCCCACCCTTCCGCAAAGAGCGCGGAAGGATGGGGCACGGAGGTCTACGGCAAAGTCCGAAATCCACTAGTTCTGAGAAGCTGGGGTGATGAAGACTTGCTGTGGAGCGTCGATCTCTTCTCCGAGGGCGCTGAGTTTGAGTTTGAAATTCTCGACCTCTGGTTTCCCGTTGAGGGGGGCGACAACGTCCAGCTCGTATTGGTTGCGGAAGCGCCGGGTGAGCTCTTCAAAATAGGGCTGGAAGGACACCGGATTTCCGTAGCCTTGCCAAAAGGCTTTGCCACCGGTGGCCTGGCTGACTTCCTGGAGCAGATTCTGGCCGGCGTTGTTCTCGTATTCGCTCCCTTCGATGCGGCCCCTTCCCACCCAGTAGATGGAATAAACGACCAGGCGCGCTCTGACTGCATCCATGATGGCGGCATGGACGTACGGATCGTCAGGGTCGTAACGGAGCTGGTAGCGATCGACGCCATCGGTGACCATGATGACCTCGCGACGGGCTTGGGCATCCTGGGAGGGCCAGTTTTTGGCCAGGTCGGTGAGGCAGAAGTACGGGCTTGCCGAAGCGCCGGATGAGCCACCCGGCATGTGGAGCGCTTTCAGCACCTGGTCGTGATCGTCGGTGAGGGGTCCGGAGAAGCTGGCGCGACCGTTCTCCATGTAGGCAATGGCGGCACGGGCGTTGGGCGGCAGGGTCTTGACGAAGGCGGCGATTTCACTGAGCTGGGTTCCGAGGCTGGTGCGGGCGGAGTCGTCGATGAGCACAACGAGTTCGATTTTGCTGCCGGGCGTGTTGAGGGGCGACCAGCGTGTGACTTTGGCGTTCTTGCCGTTCACTTTGACGGAGAGATCCTGGTTGGCGACGCTGGGAGCCACTTCCCCTTCGTGCTTGGGAAGTACCGTGACGATGGCCACGCCGGTTCCCTGCCCGGCGCCGGCCTGGGCGAGAGCGGACGCAGCGAAGGCGATCAGGATGGAGGCAATGCAGGCGGTGAGCCGAACCCTCTGCGGAATGTGGGCCATGGATGCTTCTCCTTGCTACGTTCGATGCGATCTACTCCGGTTAGACGCCTTGCGAGAGTCCATGGAGATTCTTGGTGGATCAAATGTACTTCAGCCACGTACATGTTGTTACTTTAGTTTTACTCGTTTGATTACCGATGTCTTTTGGGGGGGTGGGGGGGATACGAGTGCCATTTCCCGTTCCGATTCACTCAAGGTTTGGCCACGCGACTCCCCTTGCTGCGCCGTGTTTGTATGTGTGCCGACCTGACCCGTTGAGGGAGAAGCCACAGGACGATTGTGCGCTCCTCGTCAGAAATATTGCGCAAACCAAGAGGCAAGTCATGTTGCCGGTGGGTCGGACTGGGCCGGAGGCTCTCCTACAATGGAGACAGTGCGGCATGCCTTCTACCTTTCGCGCGCGCAGGCTCGGTGTGGCGCTTCCGTGACCCTCTCCGCTAGCGCGAGAAGGAGGCATTCTCCGCTTGCCTATTGGCACCTGGCGAGCTTCGATGCGCCAACCGTGGCTGTGGTGTGGGCCGCGGGATTTGCTGGGGCAGTGCACACCCCGCTTCCGCCGTGGGTGCCGCTGCTGCTTGCACTGACAACCTGGTCCGTCTATATTGCTGACCGGTTGCTCGATGCGCGGCGAGGCCTGCAACAGGGCGATCTGCATCACTTACAGGAGCGTCATAGGTTTCACTGGCGTCACAGGCGGTTCTTCACTCCCCTGGCGGTTGGCGCGGCAGCGGTGGCCACTGGGATTGTTTTCACGCGCATGCCCGTTGTTTCTTTGGAACGGAATTCGGTATTGGCGGCTGCGACGTTTGCCTATTTCGCGGGCGTGCATGCACCACGCGAATCCGACCAATCCTGGCTTACGCGGCAGTTCGACCGGCTGAAGCACGTGTTGCCCGCTGAGTTGCTGGTGGGGCTGTTGTTCACGGCAGGATGCGTTCTGCCTGCATTCAGCCGCGCGCCGAGGCTCCCTTGCGCCGCTTTTGGTGGAGTTGCGACGTATTTTGCGCTGCTGGCATGGCTGAATTGCTTTGCCATCCAATGCTGGGAATCGGGCCGCAAGCTTTTGACGCCGTGCCGCGTGGTTCCTGCGGCGGTTCTTCTGGGGATGTCGGGCCTGGTCTTGGCCGGAACGCTCTTCCGAGGTGAGTGGAGGATTGCGTCGTTGGCCGCGGCTGGCGCCGTCAGCGCATTGCTGCTGGCGTTGCTCGACCGCTTCAAAGAGCGATTGTCGCCGTTGTCTTTACGGTGCTGCGCAGACATGGTTCTGCTGACGCCGCTGGCGCTGCTGCTGCGATGAATCCACCCCCGCAGTTCGACCGGCTGGCGCGTACCTACCGCTGGATGGAGCTGTTCACGTTTGGTCCCTGGTTGATGTGGACACGAAGAACGTTTCTGCCCCGCATGGGGGAGGCGCGGCAGGCTCTGGTGCTCGGCGACGGGGACGGTCGCTTCGTTGCAGAGTTGTTGCAGGCGAATCCCACGGTGATGGTGGACGCTGTGGACGCAAGCGGCGCGATGTTGCGGGAACTGGTGCGGCGAGCGGGTAAGGACGGAGACCGGGTGCGTATTCATCAGGCAGATGCGCGGATGTGGATGCAAGCCGATGCAAGCGCGGGTCACGATCTGATCGCGACCCACTTTTTCCTGGACTGCTTGACGGACGACGAGGTTCTGGCGCTGGCGAGACGGGTATTTGAGAGGGCGACGCCGGGGGCTCTTTGGATGGTGTCAGAGTTCGCGCTTCCCCAAGGGCGGCTGGCTGGAGCGATGGCGCGGGGAGTCATTGCACTGTTGTATTGGGCATTTGGCTGGCTTACCGGATTGGAGGTAAGCAGGCTTCCGGTATATGGGATTCCGCTCAAAGCGAGCGGATTCGATCGAATTGAACGCAGGGCGCGGCTGGGTGGATTGTTGGTCGCGGAGCTATGGAGGAAGCGAACCGGGGGGACGGAGGCGAGAATTGACGGCGTGGATCTTCGCGGCTGCTAGGACAGTTTCCGAAATGGTGTGGACCTGGAATTCATGGGTTTCCCACCCTTGCCTGCGGAAAGGATTGGGCACGGAAGTCTACAGCAAAAGCAAAAATGCCTTAGAAGAGCGGGGCCCGGCAACCCATCCGGAAAAGGCGAAAGAAGGGCCGGCACGGGCGGGGATTATTACAGCCGTGTTAAGATCATGGATTGCGGATTCCAGAACGTCCGCAATCAGAGACGGGAACGCAGCATTTCAGACTGGGCCCGGCGGAACAAACTTCTATGAATCTCTACTTAATGCGCCACGCCAATGCGGGACTTAGCCGGGGTAACCCGGTGCTGGACGCCAAACGTTCGCTGATCAAGGAAGGCAAGGATCAGTGCATGCTGATGGCGCGCGTTTTGTCGGCACTGCGGGTGCAAGTGGATGTAATTGTGTCGAGCCCATTGAAACGAGCGCTGCAGACGGCACAATTCGTGGGCACGGAGTTGGGCTACGAAGCGAAGGTAGAGATCAGCCCGGCGCTTGGACTGAATGCCGATTTTTCGGCGTTCCAGCAGATGCTGAGCTCCTACGCAGACCGTGAAGGGGTTCTGGTGGTGGGCCACAATCCCAACTTGTTTCAGTTCCTGGGGCGCCTGATTACGGGCAACGGCGGCGCGGCAATCCGCATGCGGAAAGGCTCGATCGCACGCGTGGATATGGACCGGCATCCTCCGCTGCTGCGCTGGCTGATCGATCCGCGTATGGCGCGATCGATCTACGCAAGCATCCCGAAGAGTGCGCGGCCCAAGGCATCGCGGAAGTAAAACACCTGCGTTGACGGTCCGTGAAGATCGAAGGCTGGAGAGCTTGAATCAATCGGTCTGCTGTTATCCTTGATTCAATGGCCTCTTCTTCTTCCTACCAAGTCGATCGAGTATACGACCGCCCCGCAGAGAGCCCTTCTGCGTTCGCGACCTGGCTGCTTTTCGGCGCCATTTTCGCGGCCGTTTATGTGGGCTCGCTGTTTTCACCACCCTTGTTGGACGACGTGGATGCATCCCATGCCCAGGCGGCTCAGCACATTCTGGACAGCGGCAACTGGGTGACGTGTTACATCAACGGAATCCGCTATATTGAGAAACCGCCGCTGCCCTATTGGGCGGTTGCGGTCTCCTTCAAACTCTTCGGGGAAAACACATTTGCGACGCATCTGCCGAATGCGCTGGCGATGCTGGGCCTGGCGTGGCTGTCGTGGGCGTGGGCGAAGCGGGCCTGGGGAGCGCGCGCCGGGCTTTATGCGGGACTGGGCGTTCTGACCTCAGTCGGGCCGTTCCTTTTCACGCGATTCATCATTCCCGAGAGCTATCTGAGCCTGTTTTTGCTGGTTGCGCTCTACGGGTTGCTCACGGGATTGGAGATGGACAAGGCGAGCCGCATCTACTGGGCTTACGCGGGAGTGGCTCTGGCTACTCTGACCAAGGGGCTGATTGCGCCGGTCTTCTTCATTGGTGCCGCGGTGCCTTATCTGATCTTGACCGGGCAGTGGAGAAGGTGGCGCAAGCTGCGGCTTTTCACCGGCACGCTGTTGTTCCTGGCGATTGCCACACCGTGGCATATCCTGTGCGGGTTGGCGAATCCGGACCAGGGACATCCGGTTGGCAATCATCCGACCATCGGCAATGTGCATGGGTTCTTCTACTTCTACTTCATCAACGAACACGTGCTGCGTTTCTTCAGCCTGCGCTATCCGCACGATTACAACAAGCTGCCATTTGTGTGGTATTGGCTGCTGCATTTTGTGTGGCTGTTTCCATGGAGCCTTTTCCTGCCGGCGCTGGTGGCCATTGGCTGGAAGACGCGGCACCACTGGCTGCAACACTTGCGGCACGACGCGGGACAGACGGTTGATTTCTATCTGGACCATGCGGTGCGGGAGGACGTGGCGAGCTACGTCATCCGGCTGAAGTTCCGGGTGCGGTCAGTTTGGTTGCTGAGCCTGTTTTCGGCATGGACGCTTTTCTTCTTTGGGCTGTCATCCAACCAGGAGTACTATACGTTTCCGGTTTGGGCCCCGCTGTTCATTCTGATTGCCGCGGTGGTGGCGGGGATTGAAGAGCGGCGCGGGTTGGACGGGAGCAACGATCGCGGCAAGGACAGCGCGCATCCGCTCCTTTCGACGGCTTGGCTGAAGGGCGGCCAGGCGGTTTTCACGGTGATTGGCGTCGTTGCCGCGCTGGCGCTTGGCTGGGGACTGTGGGACTCGCGGAACTTGCCGTTCGTGGCGGATATTGGCACGCTGCTGGCGCACCGCGCCGTGGGCGATTACACGCTGTCGATGTCGCACTTTTTTGATTTGACGGGACCGTCGTTTGCGGCGCTGCGGCTGCCGGCTGCGCTCGCCGCGGTGGCCCTGCTGATTGGGCCCGCACTGGGGTGGGCGCTGCGCGCCAAGGGCAGGCACCTGGCGGCCACGGTGAGTATTGCGCTCACCGCGACGGTTTTCCTGGTGGCGGCGCACATTGCGTTTGCTCGGTTTGAGCCGATGCTGAGCTCCAAGCAGTTTGCCGATACGATTATGGAGAAGGGCACGCCCGCGGATACGTTCATCATTGATGGCGAACACTCGGATGCTTCGTCGGTGGTGTTCTACACGCACGGATTCTTCAAGGGCAAGCCGGCGATGATGGTGTTGCCGCGCTGCGGACAGAATGGCGAAGGAACCCCGCTGCTGTGGGGATCGTGCTATCCGGATGCGCCGGATGCGTTTCTGTCCAACGAGAAGCTAGCCGCCCTTTGGGGCACGGGGGAGCGCAAGTGGCTGTTTGCGCAGGATGTGAACCAGGCCAAGGCAGAAAAGGTGCTGGCGGGAAGGCTCTATCCAGTACAGACGTTGGCGGACAAGCAACTTTGGACGGATCGGCCGCTGCCGTAAGCTGAAGTTCGATCGATTAAGAGAAAGGCCGACCGTGGAAGGGTTGGCCTTTTTGCTTTTCGCTGGCGAGAATCCATTGAGATCCGATCCTGAGGCACACGTGTATGGAGAGGTTCTGGGACTTGAGCCGTTTGCAAAATGGTGAAGTCCCGGACCTCATGGGTTTCCCACCCATTCCGCAGAAGGCAGCGGAATGGATGGGGCACGGAAGACTACGGCTAAGAGAAAAATGCCCTAATCGGCGGCGCGCATCTTGCCGCCGGGGAGGAGTTGGAAGATGCGGCCACGCCAGAGGACGCGATTGCCCCAGTAGCCGGCCGCCCAGAAGCAGAAGCCCATGAAGTCGCGGATGGGATAGAGCACGAGCAGTGCAAACCAGCTTCGGTCGGCGACGACGACGCGACCCACGGCGATGGCGAGGGCGAGGCGCGTGGCAATACCCCAAGCGAACAGGGAGGCCCCCCAACCAAAGTGACCTAGCGCGGTGGAGGCAACCAGAGCGAGGATTCCATAGGGGAGGCTGAAGCTGAGGCAGGTGGCGAAGTGGCCGGCGGGGCGGGAGAAGCGGGTGGACTTCATCCAGCGGACCTGGTGCTTGATGGAGTCAACGAAGGTGGAGTTGATGACCATGTGGTCGATGGGGTGGTGGCTCAGAACAACGGTTTCGCCGGCCTTGAAGGTCTCGTTGCCGAGGACGAAATCGTCGGCACAATAGTCGGCTGTGACACGAAAGCCGCCGATGCGGCGGATGGTTTGGCGGCGAAAGGCCATAGTGGGTCCGAGGACGAATTGCATGCCCTCCATCCGGCGCGCGGCGAGGACGCCAGAGGTCATTTCGACGGACATGCCGACGGCTTCCAGGCGCGCCCAGAGGCCGCCTTCGGCGGCGATGCCGCGGTAGGGGCAAGTGAGGCCGCCGACAGGCGAGTCGGCGAAAGGAAGAGCAATGGCGCGGAGGTAGTCGGGGGTGACGCGGACGTCGCTGTCGGAGATGACGAAGATTTCGTGGGAAGCGGCGGCCTCCATAAGCTCCAGGGAAGCGACTTTGGCGTTGCTGTAGTCGGGCTGGCCGTGGGTGGAGAGGAAGGTGGCCGGAATATTGGGGTGACGCGCGGCGACCTGGCGGGCGATGGCGAGGCCGGGATCGCTGGGGGAGCGGGTGCAGAAGAGGATTTCGTAGGAAGGGTAATCCTGGAGGAAGAAGGTTTCGAGGTCGGCTTCCAGGCCCGGTTCAGCTCCGTGCAACGGCTTGAGAAGGGAGAGCGGCGGGGTGAAGCCGGGGCGATTCTCAAGCTGGGTGAGGGCCTTGCGGCGCTCGCGAAGGTAGCCTGGTACGGCCCAGAGGACGATGGCAGCGAAGCCAGTGGAGGTGATAAGACCGAGAACGGCCAGGGCTAGCAATGCGTAGGACATGCAGCATCAAGGATACCTGTCGCCAGGGAAGATGCGCGTAGCGGATTGGAGAAAGCAGCCGCAGATCCTTCGACTTCGCTCAGGATGACAGAGACTGTCTTGCCGCGTCCCGAGAGATTGATGGGCAGAGTCTGCTTACGACTTGCGCTGCGTCGCTTTCGGGACGACTGCGGAGCGACGAATGGGGACGATGGCGCTTGCGGAACCGGGGGCGGCCTGCTGGAAGCGGGTGAGCATCTCGGTACGCACGTACTCGACGAAGCTCTGCATCTGGCGGTTCATCTCTTCCATGCGCTCGCGCATTTGGAGGATGATGCCGATGCCGGCGATGTTGACGCCCAGGTCGCGAGCGAGGTTGAGGATGAACTCGAGGCGCTCCAGATCCTCATCGGTGTAGAGGCGGGTGTTGCCTTCGGTGCGCGAGGGCTTGAGGAGGCCTTCGCGCTCATAGAGGCGGAGGGTTTGGGGATGGATCTCGTACATCTCGGCGACGGCCGAAATCATGTACGCGCCTTTGGATTTACGTTTTGCGGCCATAGGGTTGCTGCCACCAGCTTACCGTAGATCCGAACCAGGACGGAGCGCTTTATGATCCCAGATCTCAAACGCGAAACCTGGTTCCTTGGCTCCCCGTCTTAAACACTCTTTCTTTCCCACCCTCTCCGCACAGAACGCGGAAAGGATGGGGCACCCAGGTTCGGTGGTTGTCCCAAGGACCCGGTTTACAACTTGTCGAACAGAGCGACACGGGGATCTTGGTTGTTGAGTTTGGCGAGTTCGCGCATGATCTCGCGGCTGCGTTCGTCGTTGAGCGTGGGAACGACGACTTCAATGGTTACGATCTGGTCTCCTCGCTGGCCGGGGCGCTGCGCGTTTTCCACTCCGCGTTCCCTCATTCGGAGTTTTTGCCCGCTCTGGGTACCAGGTGGAATTTTCAATTGGGCGCGGCCATCGATGGTAGGCACGTCCACTTTGGCGCCGAGACTGGCTTCGGCGATGGTGACAGGGACGGTGATTTGGATATCATCTCCGGCGCGGGTGAAGACGGGGTGGGTGCCGGTGCGGACGATGAGGAACAGATCACCCGGCGCCCCCCCGTTGATGCCGGCGTTGCCCTTGCCCTGGAGGCGGATGCGCTGCCCGTCACGGGTACCGGCTTTGATGCGGAAGTCGACCGCCTCAGTACGGCTGACGACGCCTTCGCCATGGCAAGTGGCGCAAGCACTGGTGGTGCGGCCGGTGCCATTGCAGCGCGGGCAGGCGATGTTGAACTTCATGCGGCCGCCCATTTGGGTGACCTGACCGGTGCCGTTGCACTCCGGGCACTGGGTGGGTCCGCCGACGCTGGCTTGGCCGTGGCAGGTGGGGCAGGTTTCCTGGCGGTTGACCTGAATGCGCGCCTGGCCGCCACGGATGGCGGTCCAGAAATCGACGGTGGCCTGATATTCGAGGTCCGTGCCGGGCTGCGGGCCATGGGGGCGCTGGGGCTGCTGAGCGCCGGAGAAGATGCCGGAGAAGATGTCTTTGAAGCTACCCCAGGACTGGGAACCCGCACCTGCCTGCTGGCCGGGATTCTGGTAAGCGCCGCCCTGAAAGCCGGAGAAGTCGAAGCCGCCGAAGTCGACCGGGGGCTGTCCACCGGCCGCTTGCTGGCGCGCGTAGGCTTCGGCGGTGGCAGGGTCGATCTGGTCGGAGTAGAAACCGACCTGGTCGAAGACCTTGCGCTTCTTCTCGTCGCTGAGGATGTCGTTGGCTTCGGAGATTTCCTTGAACTTCTCCTCGGACTTCTTGTCGCCGGGGTTCACGTCCGGATGATACTTGCGCGCGAGCTTGCGGAAGGCCTTGCGGATCTCGTCCGAGGTCGCCGTCTTCTTGACGCCGAGTGTTGCGTAATAATCCTTGTTTTGTGTGGTGGCCATGTGTGCTTGGACCCGATCTCCGATTGATTCCGGTTTTGGACTCTGTTACTCACTTGCAATTCGCGGGTAATGGGTTGCCCCCACCCTCGTAGAACCCGTTCATGGGCCCGCGGACTCAGGCTATGGCTCTGGTGTCCTTGGCGTCATCGCGCTCAATCAAGTGGTGGTGCATCGGCAAGGGGCGAATCTCTTCGTGAATGGCGGACCGCGCAGCGTCGGCCGGGGACTCCAAGTCAAAATCCATCTGTAGCCTCATCCAGAATTCAGGCGTCATGTTGAAGTATCTTGCCAAGCGAATAGCCGTATCCGCGGCGATTCCGCGGCGTTCGCGCACAATCTCGGAGATGCGGGTCACCGGCACGCGCAAAGCGATTGCCAACTGGTTGGCCGAGAGACCGAAGGGCTTCATGAAGTCATCCCGCAGCATTTCGCCAGGATGGAGTGGGGGCATGGGGGCACCCTCTGCCAGTTCCTGTTCAGTGGTAGTCAATGATTTCGACTTCAAAGGCATCGCCATTCCTCCAACGAAAGCAAATTCTATCTTGCTGATCAATGCGCAAGCTCCATTGATCTTCCCTGTCGCCCTTCAAGCGCTCCAGCCGGTTTCAGGCGATCCGAAGGGCCTTTTCGACGGCTTCCGGTTGGCGGTCGATCACCATCAGGTAAGCACGTGTAGGGCCTTCGGGGACGCGCCTTCCCTGCTCCCAATGGCGCAGGGTATTGATGTTGAAACCGAAGCGGACGGCAAACTGCTGCTGGGTTAGGCCTAGACGGGCGCGGATGGCGCGGACGTCGATTTCGGGGGGGATATGGACGCGGTAGAGGCTCACATCCGCTGTACCTTCGGCGAAGGCGACGGCCTCTTTCATCCCCCTGAGGATGCTGGCCCCAATTTTGCTCATCGTATCGACCTCCGCTTGCGACTGATCTCAACCAATATTTGCGACAGTTTTTGGAACGCCTTTATCTCGGACTGATCCAGGTTCTCACGTTCGTTCTTGGCATAGGCGGTGAAGATATAGAGCGGCATCTCCAAATGATGGAAGAAATAGATGATTCGCGCTCCGCCACGCTTGCCGCGACCTTCTAAACCCCAGCGCATCTTTCTGACTCCGCCCGTCCCCTGAATCAAATCGCCAACGGTCGGGTTGAAGGCCAGATACTCGACTAGCGCTGCACGCTCCTCTTCGTCCATAAGCTTCTTCGTCGCAGCCAGGAATTCGGGCATTTCTACAACCGTGATGGGGCGCTTCTCCGGCAAGGTTTATTGTAGTGCATTGCACTACTTGGAGCAATCCCTGAAAGCCATATGGATCGGCAAGTCCTTGACGGCTGTGAGGGATCCCAGGTCTCCGGTTCAAGACCCGGGGCACCCGGCGCAAAAACATGATTCCAGGCTTCTACTCGGTGATTTCCTGGAGGCGTTCAAAGAACTTCTTGCCTCTTGGCAATAAGACGACGATGTCCGCTCCCAAGTCGGTGCCGGGTGTTCTCAGCTGAACAAATGCCACCGCTTGGAGTTTCGCCACAGCCCCCATCCGTTCAGCTGAATCCGTTCTTCCCTTATCGCTTTCGTTCATATCCAGAGGCTCATTCGAATTGTGCTCGCACAGCTCCTTGAGCAGGTGGATATCTAACTCACTGAGTTCGACTGCTGCGCGCATCATATCGTCGAGGCTTTCGGGTTCGAGGTCGTTCTCTTTTACGCCATTGGCGAGAAGATGAGCTAGACGCTTGAGTCGAGATTCGACATTCGTTCGGGTGATGTGGAGCGTTGCGTTTGCCACGGCAACGTTGAACTCGGGGGTTTCGAGGCGTTCATCGAATTGCTCTCTGAGTTCCTCGTGGAGCCGATACAGGCGCCGGATGTCATCGAGCAGAGCCTCTCCAAAGTACATAAGGTTCGCTTCATCCTTGTTGGCGGCAAGATTCTTGAGGGCAAAGAGAAATCTCGTGCTTCCAGACGCGCTGGTGAATCCTGCGACTTCAAGCAAGTACGATCCGATACCCGCAGCCCTCTCCACATTCCCAGCGAGTGGCGAAGAGAAAAGTCCTTCGCTCTTGAGTCGCGCAAGTGCGGCTTCCGTCGGTGTATCGAACTGGCCCATAGAGTGGCTCACTTTGAATTGCGGGTTGACTGTGTCCGAACCGCAGATCCTTCGCCTGCACTCAGGATGACATTGCTTTGATTGAGGCAAAGTCGTCCTTGGTGACGGAGTTGCTATCGGGGTGAATGATTTGGGGTGGACAACCTTCGTTGCCCACCCCGGGGATGATTGGCCTTTGTGGTTTCCCACCCTTTCCACGATGAGACTGTGGAAAGGATGGGGCACCCAGTTTCATAGCGGACATCGGCATTTCCGCCGATAGGCGGTGCGGCCTGCATGGCAAATGCTACTTTTTGTCGTCGACGTCGACGTATTCGGCGTCGATGACGCCATCTTCCTTCTTTTGGTCGGCAGGGGTTTCGGGGCCGGCGGCGCCGGGTCCGCCAGGGGCGGCTGCGGCAGCGTTGGCCTTGTAGAGGACCTCGGCCAGTTTGTGGCTGGCGGCGGTCAGCTTCTCGTGTCCGGCCTTGAGCTCAGCAGAGCTGGGGCTGCCGGCCAGGGTGGACTTGGCTTCGGCGAGGACCGACTCGACTTCGCTCTTGATGGGAGCGGCTTCCGGACCCTGCATCTTGTCGCCGCTGTCCTTCAGCATCTTCTCGATGTTGTAGACCAGGCCGTCGAGCTGATTGCGCGCTTCGATCTCCTCGCGCTTTTCCTTGTCCTCGTTGGCGTGTGCATCGGCTTCCTTGGCCATCTTCTCGACTTCTTCCTTGCTGAGGCCGGAGCTGGAGGTGATGGTAATGCGGGTGTCCTTGCCGGTGGCGGTGTCCTTGGCGTTGACGTTGAGGATGCCGTTGGCGTCGATGTCGAAGGTTACCTCGATCTGCGGCACGCCGCGGGGCGCGGGAGGAATGCCGGCCAGCTTGAACTTGCCGAGGGTACGGTTCTGCGCAGCCAGCGGACGCTCGCCCTGGAGAACGTGAACTTCGACCTCGGTCTGCGAATCGGCCGCGGTGGAGAAGGTCTCGGTCTTCTTGGTGGGGATGGTGGTGTTGCGCGGAATCATGGTGGTGGCCACGCCGCCGAGGGTCTCGATGGATAAGGTCAGAGGCGTTACGTCGAGGAGGAGGAGATCCTTGACTTCACCGGCAAGAACGCCGGCCTGGACGGCGGCACCGATGGCGACGACTTCGTCCGGGTTGACACCGCGATGGGGCTCCTTGCCGAACATCTTCTTGACGATTTCCTGGATCTTCGGCATGCGGGTCTGGCCGCCGACGAGGACGACTTCGTCGATCTTGTCGACGCCGATGCCGGCATCCGCGAGGGCCTTCTTGCAGGGCTCGAGGGAGCGGTCGAGGAGGTCGCCGACCAGCTGCTCGAGCTTGGCGCGGGTGAGTTTACGAACGAGGTGCTTGGGTCCGCTGGCATCCGCGGTGACGAAGGGGAGGTTGATCTCGGTTTCGACGGTGGTGGAGAGCTCGATCTTGGCCTTCTCCGCGGCGTCTTTCAGGCGCTGGAGGGCCATTTCGTTGCCCTTGGAGGAAAGATCGAGGCCCTGCTCGGTCTTGAATTCAGCGATGAGCCACTCGACGATGCGCTGGTCGAGGTTGTCGCCGCCCAGGTGGGTGTCTCCGTTGGTGGACTTGACTTCGATGACGCCTTCGCCGACTTCGAGGATGGAGATGTCGAAGGTGCCGCCACCAAAATCATAGACGGCGATGGTTTCGTCCTTCTTCTTGTCGAGGCCGTAGGCCAGCGCGGCCGCTGTGGGCTCGTTGACGATACGCTTGACGTCGAGGCCGGCGATTTTGCCGGCATCCTTGGTGGCCTGGCGCTGGGCGTCGTTGAAGTAAGCGGGGACAGTAATGACGGCTTCGGTGACGGTCTCGCCGAGGTAGGCCTCCGCTGATGCCTTAAGCTTCTGCAGGATCATGGCCGAGATTTCGGGCGGGGTGTACTCCTTGCCCTGGGCCACGACGGCGATGTGATCGCCCTGCTGGATGACCTTGTAGGGGACCATCTTCATCTCGTCGTTGACTTCGTTATAGCGACGGCCCATGAAGCGCTTGATGGAGAAGATGGTGTTTTCCGGATTGGTGATGGCCTGGCGCTTGGCGACCTGGCCGACCAGCCGCTCACCGCTCTTCGAGAACGCGACGATGGAGGGCGTAGTGCGCGCACCCTCTTCATTTGGAATGACTTTGGGGTCGCCACCCTCAAGGACTGCTACGCATGAGTTGGTGGTGCCGAGATCGATACCGATGATTTTGCCCATGTTGGACTACCCTGCCTGTTCCATAGGATTCTGACTGTTATAGGATGCATGATTGAGTGAGATAGTGTCAACTTTATTTGAGGGCAAACGTATAAAGAAGGTCTTGACGCCGGTGGGGAAAGCGGAGGCTTGGAGCGGCAGAAACTGAAAGGCGTTCGGGGGTCCGCTCACTCCCTATGGCTACAGCTCGTTGAGGGCCGAGGTTTCCCACCCTTCCGCGAAGATCGCGCGAACAAGGGGTGCCCCGATGGGGCACGGGGCGTCCGTGGCTCCGCCGAAGAGGCGCGCATCGCGGTCATGCCCTTCAAGGAATGTCATGAAGCTCAGAGTTGCGGAAAGAATCCGCCGTATATGCGAACGACTTTGGGGCGTTCGAGCGAGCCCGTTTGAGACTGCCTATTTGAGGCGATTATTCGGGTCCCATGAGGGGCGACTCGGTGGCGTCCGACTCACCGGCGGCGAGGAATGGCTCTTCCGCGCTCTTTTCGGGGTCGAACTTGTGCTTGACCATCCATTCCTTGAGGGCGGCGGAAGACTCCATGCTGACTTCGCCGTTTTTCCAGAAGAAGACTTGCTCGGGGAGCAGGACGGGTTGGAGCTCGCAGGCGTCCAAGTCCTCCGGCTTGCCGTTTTGAGGGAGCAGGATCTCGAGGGTTTTGTCTTTCTTCTTCCAACGCGCGGGGACGGTGGAGTAGCGGCCGGAGACCCTCATTTTGACCACGCAGCTGTAGGTGAATTGGAAGCCACGGGGTTCGCCGTTCTCAAACAGGTCGGCCTGGCCCATGCCGCTGATGTAGTCGGCCATGCCGCCGGTGCGGCGGGACTCGCGGGCGTCGCCGGGACGCGCGTTGAAGCGGAAGATGTAGACGCGGAGGGGGTACCGATCGATATCGGGACCGCTGGCGAGAGCGGTGTTGGGGCAGGCGAGACAAACCGCAAACGCGGACAGGATGAGCACAAGAAAAGAACGCATGGGCCGCCTAGAACATGGGAATGAATGACCGGGCTTCCTTTTTATGCTATCGCACGGTGGGGGAAGGTTCGTGCCTTCCCACCCTTCCACGATGAAGCCGTGGGAGGATGGGGTACGGAGGCTCTAGGGTTAAGAACCCGACTGGGAGAGGATGTTCTGCGTCACAGGCGTGGGGGTGGGGCGAGCGGGTAAGCTTAGTTGTTCGCAGGAACGATGCCGACAGCAGAAGCCCAAGCCCGCTACCCGCTCACACAGGGCGTCAACCCGTGGCTGGTGACCATTTCCGTGATGCTGCCGACGTTCATGGAAGTGCTGGACACGGCGATCGCGTCGGTGGCGCTGCCGTATATTGCCGGGTCGCTTTCGGCGTCGAATTCGGAAGCGACCTGGGTGCTGACCAGCTACCTTGTGGCGAATGCCGTGATTCTGCCGGCTTCCAACTGGTTCGCGCGGCGTTTCGGGCGCAAGCGGTTCCTGCTGATCTGCGTGGTGATCTTCACCGTGGCCTCGTTCTTCTGTGGGGCAGCGCCTTCGTTGGGAGTGATTCTACTGGCGCGGGTGTTGCAGGGCGCGGGCGGCGGAGCGCTGCAGCCGCTTTCGCAATCGATTTTGCTGGAGAGCTTTCCCATTGCCAAGCGCTCGATGGCGATGGCGGCTTACGGCTTGGGCATTGTGGTGGCGCCGGTGTTGGGGCCGACGCTGGGCGGTTGGCTGACGGATACGTTCAGCTGGCGGTATGCGTTCTACATCAACATTCCTGTGGGAATTCTGGCGGTGGTGCTGATCACACGGTTCGTGCATGACCCGCCCTACATCAAGAATGCGAAGGTGGGGCCGTTCGACAACATCGGGTTTGGACTGCTGATGGTGTGGACGGGGGCGCTGCAGATTGTGCTGGACAAGGGGCAGGAGGACGACTGGTTCGGAGCGGTCTGGGTGCGGTGGGCGGTGACCGCGCTGGTGGTGGCGCTGGTGGGGTGGATCTGGCACTCGTGGACGCACCCGAAGGGGCTGGTGGATCTGCATATTCTGAAGAATCGCAATTTTCGCACCGGGTGCTTCCTGATTGCACTACTGGGGATGTGCATTTACATCACAATTGCGATTTTGCCGCTTTACTACCAGGAGGTGCTGGGGTACACCGCATTCTCCGCGGGGCTGGTGGTGGGGCCGCGTGGGATTGGGTCGTTCCTGGGATCGCCGATGGTGGGATTTCTGGGATCGCGGATCGACAATCGAAAACTTTTGTCGGCAGGATTTGTAGCGTTTGGTTTGTGCGCGCTGGTGTTTGGGACGGTGAACCTGGACATTGGGCCGTACACACTGCTGATTCCGATTACGCTGACGGGTTTTGCGCTGAGCTTTGTGTTTGTGCCGCTGGCCACGTTGTCCACGTCGACGATTTCGCGCGAGGAGATGGGCAATGCAACGGGGCTGTTCAATATGCTGCGGAACATTGGCGGATCGATCGGGATATCGATGGCAACGACGGCGCTAATCCGGCGGGCGGCGCTGCACCAGAACGAGATTGGGGCGCAGCTCTCCTCTTCCAACCTGGTGCTGCAGCAAAAGACGATGGTGATGGGGAGTTATCTTACGCATCGCGTGGGTCCTGCCCAGGCGCGGGGCGGCTCATTTGGATTGCTGTATGGGCTGATGGAACAGCAATCTGCGTTGATGTCGTATGTGGACGTCTTCCGCTGGACGGCGCTGCTGGCGTTTTTTTGCGCGGGAGCGGTGTGGCTGTTCAAGAAACCTCTCAAGCTGAGCAAGGCGCCGGAGGGAATGCATTGATATGCAAGTCTTCTTGGAAGTCGAGTCCAAATTACGAATAAGTATGGCGTCGCAAAGGTTGTTGGATAGGGCCCGCAATGCAGCCGCAGATCCTTCGACTTCGCTCAGATGACAAGCACATTTTTATAGATGACAAGGGCATTTCTCTAACCGTTGCGAACTCCCCTTTTCGATGCGGCCCTGGCGATTAGAACGCCAAGAAAATAGGCTATAAGTTGCAGATATCACGCAGTTTACCTCGTCAGCGGACGGTGTGGCGTGGGCGTGTTCGTACAACTCGCCCAAGAGACCCCGCATCTAGTTCGTACTGAGTCACGACATGGCTCAGCCATGAAGTCCTGGCCTCGGGGAGCGGGGTACGAACCGCAACGACGACTTAGGAGCACTTCACAATGATTTCAAGCAGACAAGAGCGCAAGACGAGAGACCTTTTGATCATTCCGGTTTTGCTGATGGCCGGACTCGGTCTGGCGCGCGGGCAGGAGTCGAATCCGACGTCCAACGGCCAGTCGCCCGTGCAACCGAATTCCTCCACGATGACGCAGGCGGAATCGCAGGACAGTGTTCCACTTTACCGGATTCAAGTGGTTGCGCGGGAGATCCCGGCAATCAACTACTTCCATCGCAACGGAGCGACCAAGATAGCTTTTGAGGGCACGCAGCTTTTGCCCGGCGCGAAGGGGACGGCGAAAGTGGAAGCACGGCCGGGAAGGACCTCGATTGAAGCGAGTCTGGAGGGATTGAGCCCAGCGAATGGATTTGGTCCTGAGTATCTGACGTATGTGTTGTGGGCGATTACGCCCGAGGGCCGTCCCGTGAACCTGGGCGAGGTTTTGCCGACGGGATCGAAAGACAAAAACGAAATCACGGTTACGACGAACCTGCAGGCGTTTGGTTTGATTATCACGGCCGAGCCTTATTACGCCGTGACCATGCCGAGCGATCTGGTGGTGATGCAGAACGAAGTGGCGGACAAAACGCAAGGCGTGATTGAACAGGTGAATGCACATTATTCCCTTCTGCCGCGCGGTGCGTATGCGGAGACGGCGGGACGGCATTCGATTCTGAAGCCGATTACGCGGGATGAACGCTCGCCTCTGGAGCTTTACGAAGCGGAGAATGCGTTGCAGATTGCCGAGGCGGCAGGAGCCGACAAGTATGCGGCAGACACCATCCAGACGGCCAAGACGGCATTGCAGAATGCGGAAGACATTAACACGCACAAGAAGGACCGCAAGGAGACGATCACGTTTGCGCGCGAGGCCGTGCAATCGGCCGAGGACGCGCGTATTATCACGATCCGCAAGATCAAGGAAGAAGACGATGCCGCCGCGAAGCAAGCCCGCTTGGATGCAGAAGAACAAGCGAAGCAGGCGCAGTTAGCCGCACAGCAGTCACAAGCAGCGGCGGAACAACAGGCTGCGGCACGAGCCAAGGCAGACGCGGACGCAGCAGCAGCAGAGGCACGCGCCCAAGCGGCACGCCAGGCGCAGCAGCAGGCCGAACAGAGCGCGCAGCAAGCGGCTCAACAAGCGGAACAGGTGCGGGAGAAGTTGCGCCAGCAACTGAACCAGGTATTGCAGACGACGGAAACAGCTCGCGGCTTGATCGTGAACATGTCCGACGTGTTGTTTGATTTTGGCAAATACACGCTGAAGCCGGAAGCGCGCGAGAAACTGGCAAAGGTTTCGGGAATCCTGCTGGCATATCCAAACCTGAAGTTACAGGTGGAAGGGTACACGGATAACATCGGTTCGGACGAGTATAACCAGAAGCTCTCAGAGAACCGGGCGGATGGGGTGCGGAGTTACCTGGTAACCCAGGGCGTGGGCGATGGCAGTGTCACCGCCAAAGGTCTGGGCAAGGCCGATCCGATCGCAGATAACTCGACTAACCAGGGACGGGCGCAGAACCGCCGCGTCGAGCTGGTGGTCTCCGGCGCGTCCATCGGGATTGCGCAGAGTGCGGCGGCAGGCGAAGCCGAAGCGCCGGCCGGAGCTGAGCCGCGGCCCAGCGCGAATGCTGCTCCGCAGTCGCCTTCGAATGAGGGCAACTTGACGGGGACGTCAAATCCTCCGCAGCAGTAAGGAGTTGATTGGGGGAAGTGGGAATGGGCTGGCCCGTTTTACAAGGGCCAGCCCATTTTGTTTGCTGGCTCAACTGAGTTGGAGAGGGGGCGCATTGGAAGGAGTGCAGCAGGCAAAAATAGACGCAGGTCCTTCGACTCGCTGCGCTCGCTCAGGATGACACTTATCTATATGACACTTTTCGATTTGATTGCGATGCGCTCACTCCAGATTAACTGGGCAGATTGAGGTCCGAGGTTTCCCACCCTTCCGCAAGAAGCGCGCGACCCTGAGGGTACCCCGATGGGGCACGGGGCGTTTGTGCAGCTCCGCACGGTACTCCTATCGGATGTGTAACTTGTCCGGCAAGTCGAGTCGCTCAGGATGACAGTTTTAGGTGATTGCGCTGCGCTCAGCCTGCCAGCAGCGAGAACTTTCCTGCATCGCTATGATAGCTTTCGATCTGCCCGCTGAGGATATCGTAGTACCAGCCATGCACCTGGAGGCGCTGTTCGGCGAGGGCCTGCTGGATGTAGGAGTGGGTACGCAAGTTATCCAGCTGGACGAGGATGTTGGCGTGGGTAAGAGCCTTGTGGCGGGTCAGCTCGCCGGCATTTCGTTCGACTTCGTCGATGTACTTCCAAGCCGGCTCGACGTGCTGAAGCCATTCGCGGACGCTATCGAGGCCCTGGAGGGTTTCGGGCGACATAAGGGCGCGGATGACGCCGCAATCGGAGTGGCCGCACACGATGAGGTGGCGCACGCGGAGGACCTGGACAGCGTATTCAATGGTCGCTGACACGCCGCCGGCTGGCTCGCCTGCGCGCGGGATGACGTTGCCGGCGTTGCGGCAGATGAAGAGGTCACCGGGCTGGGTCTGCAGGATGAGATCGGGGACGATGCGCGAGTCGGCACAGGTGATGAAGAGGGTTTCCGGCGCCTGACGTTCCGATAGCAGGCGGAACTGATTTTTGCGCGAGGGGAAAGCTTCCGCCAGGAAGCGCTTGTGGCCCGCAATGAGAGATTGCATATGCCTCCGGGGAAGGAGCGTGCGAAGCCCCGGGAGCACGCCCACCCCTTTCCAGCGTATCGCATGGGTGGGAGGGTAGCGGAGGCAAAACGGGTTGGCACGGTTTGGGTTGACCGGCTATGGTTGATTTCAATGCCACGGCCGCGATTCTTCCCTTCCAGCCGCGTTGAGTTGGTGTTTGCTGTGCTCGCAGCCGTGTTTTGTCACGGATGGGGTGCGGGCGTGGTGTGCGCGCAGGCCCCGGACGGGAAGCTTGCTGCGGTGGGCGAGGCGACGGTCCGGTTGGACGCATCATGGCGCTTCCATGCGGGCGACGATCCAAGCTGGGCGGCACCTGGCTTCGACGACCGAGGATGGGAGCCGATTGTGGCGGGTAAGAGCTGGGAGGTGCAAGGGCATCCCGGCTATGTTGGCTATGCCTGGTATCGACGATCGATTGCGCTGCCCAGCCGTCCCAACCTGAACCTGGCGATTTACATTTCTCGGGTTCAGGATGTAGCGGAGGTTTACTGGAACGGCCGACTGGTGGGTCAGATCGGCAAGGTTCCGCCGCACGCGGTGTGGTACTCGCCCGGCAGCCCCTCGGACGGGGTGATCGCCTTGGGCCCGGCCGGTTCCGGGGTTTTGGCTATTCGCGTCTGGAAGGCTCCCTATGCTTACCTGTCCTCCTTTGGCGAGGGCGGCCTTGTGGACGCGCCGCGGCTGGCGAGCCTGGAGGCGGCCCAGTTGCTGCGCAGGAATGCGGAGCTGGAATGTGTGCGCTCCTACACGGCGCAGATTTTTGTTGCTCTTTTGGCTGGGCTGATCAGCCTGGCGGCATGGATTGTGTGGTTCCGCAACCGGGCGAACGCACTGGCACTTTGGCTGGCGCTGTTCACGCTGCGACCTCTGGCGTTTCTGTGGGACGATAACCCTTGGATTTCGTGGCGATGGTCCTACGGACTCACCGGGATCATCTACTCGTCTTTCGACGCGGCGTTATGGTTTCTGCTGCTTTATTTGCTTGGTCTGCGCTCGAACGAGCGGCTCTACCGCTGGACGGTAGGGTTGTCTGTTTTCTCGATTGGGACACAGATCTTCGAGGGGGCTCTGCAGTTGTTCGACTGGCAGGCGGCTCCGCGGTTTTTCCTGGCAGCCGACGTGGTGTCGACGGTGCCGAGCCTGGTGACGGATGTGTGGGGCATCGTGCTTGTGGTTGCGGCGGCGCGGCAACGACTGGACCTGCCGCGCTGGATGCTGGTCCTGTCCGCATTCTCGATGTGCATTCTGGAGGATTTTGGGTCATGGGTGGGCCTTGGCCAGCGCTGGACCCACTGGCAGCTGAGTCAATATTTGCACCGGCCGCTTTTCACGGTGTTTGGCGGCAGCGTGGACAGTACCACCTTCTTCGCGACTTTGGTACTGGTTGCCGTTCCCCTGCTGGCGTGGCGGCAAACGACGGAGGAGCGTCGACGAGCCACGGCGCTGGAGCTGGAGTACCAGAGCGCAGGCGAAATTCAGCGAGCCCTGATTCCGGCTTCGGTTGCATCGGTACAGGGGCTGGAGATTGAAAGCGCATACCTTCCCGCACGCCACGTGGGCGGAGATTTTTTTCAGGTGATCCCGTTGGCGCAGGGCGAGACGCTGGTGGTGATTGGCGATGTGAGCGGCAAAGGCCTGGGGGCGGCCATGGCGGTAGCAGTGATCGTGGGCGCGCTGAATGCCATTGCCGACCAGACTACGAGCCCGGCCGCGCTGCTTACGCAGCTAAACCGGCGGCTGCACGGCCGCATGCAGGGCGGATTTGCCACCTGCCTGGCCTTGCGCATCGGCCCGGACGGGGAGGGCATGGCCGCCAACGCTGGGCATCTGTCCCCCTACATGGGGGGGCGCGAGATTGAGCTGCCGCCGGCGCTGCCACTGGGCCTGGTGGCGGAAGCAGAGTACGAGGAGGCCGGTTTTCTTTTGCCCCCAGGAGAGCGACTGACCTGCCTGACAGACGGCGTCCCGGAAGCCCGCAATGCACACGGCGAGTTGCTTGGATTCGAGCGCACGGCTTCCCTTTCGGCAAAAACCGCGGAAGAAATTGCGCGGCTTGCCCAGGCGTTTGGACAGGAGGACGACATTACGGTGGTGACGCTGGCGCGCGCGATCTGAGGCGCGGCTCACAGTTCGTGCGTTCCCACCCTTGGCACAAGGACAAGAACGTGCCAAGGATGGGGCACCCAAACTACAGCAGATGCATACCTCAACAGGGAGCCACACGATGATCAAGGCGATGATTCGCACTCTGGCTTGTTTCACTCTTCTCGCACCGCTCACGGCGACCGCACAGGCGGTGGACACGCTGGATCCGGCATTGAAGGCGCGGGTGGACCAGATTGCGGCGCAGGTGCTGGAACAGACCGGTGTGCCCTCGGCTTCCGTGGCGGTGGTGCAGCACGGAAAGCTCGTTTACGCGCATGCCTACGGAGCCGCCCGGCTGGCGGAGGGAACGAGCGCGGTGGTCCCGGCGACCGCCGACATGCGCTACTCGATTGGGTCCATCTCGAAGCAATTTACGGCGGCAGCGATCTTGTTATTGCAAGAGCAAGGCAAGCTCTCGCTCGACGACGCGGTGGGCAAGTATGTTCCGGGGCTGACACGGGGCAACGAGGTGACCATCCGGCAGATTCTTTCGCATACTTCCGGCTATCAGGACTATTGGCCGGAGGACTACGTGATGACGCCCATGCTGAAGCCGGAGAGCGCGCAACAAATTCTGGATACCTGGGCCAAGAAGCCGCTCGATTTCGAACCGGGAACGAAGTGGCAGTATTCGAACACCAACTTTGTGATTGCCGGCAAGATTGTAGAGGCCGTGAGTGGGGGACCGTTGATGGACTTGCTTGTGAACCGGATCTTCCGGCCGCTGGGGATGAAGAGCGTTTGGAACTCGGACGAGGAGAAGCTGACGGCTGTCGACGCAACGCCGTATTACCGACATGGGCTGGGGCCGCTGCGGGTGGCGCCGAAAGAAGGCCGGGGGTGGATGTTTGCGGCCGGCGAGTTGGCGATGACGGCGCACGATTTGGCGCTGTGGGATGAGAGCTTGATTGCGCGCAGCATCCTGAAGCCGGACAGCTACAAAGACATGTTTACCGAGGTGAAGCTGAAGGACGGCAAGAGCACGCATTACGGGCTGGGCGTGGAAGTAAGGGAGCGGGAGGGTCACCGGTCGATTGAACACTCGGGCGAGGTCTCGGGATTTGTGTCGGACAACGAAGTGCTGGTGGACGATGGGGTAGCGGTAGCAGTGCTGACCAACCAGGATGCGGTCGGTGCGGCGTCGACGATTGCGCAATTGGAGACACCGGTGGTGTTGAATGCGGCGTTGAGCGCGCCGGAGCAGCAGGCGATTGACATTTTCCATGGGTTGCAACAGGGGAAAATCGACCGGGCGCTGCTGGCGCCGAACTTGAGCGACTACTTTACGGAGGAGGCGCTGGCGGATTTCCAGCAGAGCCTGGGATCGTTGGGGGAGCCGCTGAGCTTTCGGCAGACGCGGGATTCTTTGCGCGGGGGCATGACGTTCCGGGCGTTCCAGATTGTGTACCCGGGAAAGCGTCTGATGCTGACGACGTACACGTACCCAGACGGGAAGCTGGAGCAGTATTTAATTGCTCCGGCAGACTAGCCACCTGCTGTGGGGCAGACGCTCGCTTTGCGCTCGCAGGAGGTTCGTGCTGTCCCACCCTTGGCACAAAAACAAGCGCGTGCCAAGGATGGGGCACCCAAACTTAATTTCAGGTCCTGAGGGATTCTGTTTCCCGGTTTCAGAAGCGAGACCCCGGGCACCCACTTGCCACCTGCGGTGGGGCGGGCGCTCGCTTTGCGCTCGCAGGAGGTTCGTGCTGTCCCACCCTTTCCGCGATGATGCTGCGGAAAGGATGGGGCACGGAGCCGGGTTGCTGGAGCGGGAGGGATTTCAGGATTCCGGGCGTTCGGGAAGCCATGGGTCGGGAGGGTCGTCGTCGAGGCGGTCGGCACGGCTCTCCTGCTCTTCCAGTTGGCGACGTTTTTCTCGTTCTTCGCGCTCTTCGCGGCCATCGCTCATGGTCTTTGCTCCCTGGCTCCAGTCTAAGAAGGTACTCTGTGGGCGCGCAAGCGCCGTCTGCCGCACCGCAGGTGCCGCGATACACTGGAGGTGATCATGTTTGAAAACCTTACAGACAAGCTGCAGCGGGCCTTCAAGACCCTTCGCGGGCAGGGCACGCTGACCGAAGAGAACATTGGCGAGGCGCTCGCGGAAATTCGCGTAGCACTTTTAGAAGCCGACGTTAACCTCAACGTGGCAAAAGACTTGATCGAGCAGATCCGGGCGAAGGCGGTGGGCACGGAAGTGCTGACGGCGCTGTCGCCTTCCGAGCAGGTGATCAAGATTGTGCGCGACGAGTTGATCGCTCTGCTGGGCAAAGATACGGCGCGGTTCAAGTTTGCGTCGCAGCCACCTTCTGTGATCCTGATGGCGGGTTTGCAGGGCTCGGGCAAGACAACGACGAGCGGCAAGCTGGCGGCGTGGCTGAAAAAGGGTGGGCATAGGCCCATGCTGGTCTCGGTCGACGTGTATCGGCCGGCGGCGCGCGAGCAGCTGAAGGTGGTGGCCAAGTCAATTGAGGCCAAGCTTTACGAGGGCGACCAGAGGGGCGAGGCAAACAACTCTGACCTTGTGGTCCGGCTGGCCAAGGAAGCGATGCGCGAGGCGCGCATCATGGGCTGCGACACGCTGATTGTGGACACCGCCGGACGCCTGCACATCGACGAAGAGCTGATGGGGGAGATGGAGCGGCTGAAGAAGCTGCTCAATCCCTCCGAGATCCTGTTTGTGGCCGACGCCATGACCGGCCAGGACGCTGTGAACTCGGCCGAGGATTTCCATAAACGACTTGGGCTGACGGGCGTGGTGCTGACCAAGATGGACGGCGATGCGCGCGGTGGCGCGGCGTTGTCGATCCGCCACGTGACCGGGCAGCCGATCAAGTTTATTGGCGTGGGCGAGAAACCGGACGCGTTTGAGCCGTTCCATCCCGACCGCATTGTGGGGCGGATTCTGGGCATGGGCGACATGATGTCGCTGATTGAGAAGGCGGAGTCGACGCTGGACCGGAAGAAGAGCGAGGAGTTCGCCAAGAAGGCGCTGCTGGGGGATGGGTTCACGCTGGAGGATTTCCGCGACCAGCTCAGGCAGATCAAGAAGATGGGGTCGATGGAGAGCATTTTGAAGATGCTGCCGTCGGTGGGGCCGTTTGCGGGGTTGCAGCAGGCGTCAAAGAACGTGGATGAGAAGCAGTTTGTGCGGCTGGAGGCGATTATCAACTCGATGACGCCGCTGGAGCGGCGCAATCACGAGATCATCTCGGGCTCGCGGCGGAAGCGGATCGCCAAGGGCAGCGGGACGGAGGTGCAGGACGTGAACAATTTGCTGCGCCAGTATGCGCAGATGGCGAAGATGTTCAAGCAGATGGGCAAGGGCGGGCTCGCGCGGAACATGATGCGCGGCGGCCTGGGCGCGATGGGGATGGGCGGGAAGCAGAAGTTTGGGCGGTGATTGTTCAGGAAGGAAGGCGTGATGTCGGAAGCGGATCACCAGAAACGACCAGCGCGAACATTGACCGTCGAGAACTTTTCGGTGATCAAGCACGCGAAGTTGGAATTCGGCAAAATCACCGTCCTTATCGGCCCTCAATCCAGCGGAAAGAGCCTCCTCTGCAAGCTCGCATATTTCCTCGGACATGAAGTTATCAACATTGCGATCGAACGCGTGGTCAACCGTTTTGAATATGGATTCTCTGATTTCGAAGCCGCAGCCAAAAAGGAGTTCTCCAAATGGTTTCCGCGCGGGGGATGGGGCGGCGAAGACTGGACCATCGTTTTCTCCTCCAGAGGTTATGAGGTTAGTGTCTCGGCACCTTCGAATGCCGAGCCAGACACTGAAGCCAGCCTGTCGTTCAACGAAGGTTTCAAATCCGCGTACCTCGCTCGAGCTAAAGCAACAATTGAACACCAACAAAAGGGCGGCTTCCTGATAGCGCAGGCGTTCCCGTCGCTAGCGGCTGCAGATTTTATGGAGTTATCAGGACGGGCCGTGTGGGACATAAGCGCTTATATCCCCTTAGAACGATCATATTTTGTTGATGCGTCCAAAGGGTACAGGGCGCTAGGTGCTGAACCCGACCCAATCTCAGCTAATTTCGCAGTTTTCTACGCAAACAGCCTGAATCCGGCCTCCCGAATGAAGCGTATATCAAGGTATCTCAAGGGGGATCTCGTTTCTTGGCAAAATGGGTGGATGCTGGCGTTTCATGATGAGAGATTCTTGCCTTTGAGTCATCTCTCTTCTGGAAGCAAGCAGATGCTCCCGATTCTAGCTGCCCTCGAGTATTACGAAAGTGAACGTCGGCAGTCTGGGAATCTTATTAACGAGGAACTAAATGGTCATAAGCTCTACTCCTTCGACGATTTCACAATAGAAGAGCCCGAGGCCAGCGTATTTCCACAAACGCAATATGAGTTGGTTCGAGAATTCGCAGCGCTAGCAAACGAGGTTGGTTTCCAAGCACATTTCACCATAACCACTCACAGTCCCTACATCCTCACCGCATTCAACGATCTCATCAAGGCAGGACTCGTCGCTGCGAAGCGGCCTGAGAAGGCATCTGAGATTGAGAAAGTCATCCCACGCCAATACTGGATTTCTCCGGGTGATTTTGCTGCGTACGCCGTTGATGGCAAGGACGGCGTACTTCGTCCCATCATGGATGACGACACGAAGTTGATTAACGGAGATGTGCTCGATGACATCTCCAGCGATATTGCGGATCAGTTCGGACAGCTTTTGGAGATTCAATATGGCGGATAGCGAATCTCGCTGTATCGAATCCCTGCGCCATAGCAAAGTCAAAGTCCACGACAGGGGAACGAACGTCAGCGCGGTGTTTCTGAATCCGGAAAAGCGATCGGTTGAGCGCATCCGAGTTGATGGGTGCCTTGCTCCATCTGGACAAACCGCAGCCGACTTTCTCGTCTCCATACCCGCCGTTGTCGATGTGATTGTTGAGTTGAAAGGCACCGATCTTCGCAAGGCGTTCGAGCAGGTAGAGGCAACTGTGGACTTTCTTGAGCAGCGCAGGAAACTACCAAAGAAACCACCGAATTCAACGGTCATCGGTATCTTGATTGTCTGCTCAGAATATCCCAGCAGAAATGCTCGCATTCAACGGAAGAGAGACGCACTGGGCAAGAGAGGAATTCGGGTGCAGGTCTCGACGCATAGTGGTGGCGAATTCAGTTTTTCGACGTTCCTCGG
>Ga0302320_10000556_pt1 | contig 89116 bp, 72 predicted proteins | sample Bog_T0_3_FD_202130 | JGI IMG/M metagenome (GOLD analysis project Ga0302320, IMG submission 202130) | Peat permafrost microbial communities from Stordalen Mire near Abisko, Sweden - Bog_T0_3 | ecosystem: Environmental > Terrestrial > Soil > Wetlands > Peat | place: Sweden: Abisko, Stordalen Mire...
CATCCTCAACACCGAGTCGCCCAACCTCACCTTCCATCCCGAGCGCCTCAGCATGGAGAAGACTGAATCCACCTTCTCCCCGCGCGACCGCATCGGCCAGCTCACCATGCGCAATCTCGACATTACCGACACCCGCGATAAACTCCTCACCTACGCCGCGGCCGGCCTCCTCACCCTAAGCAAAGGCAGCGAAATGCCAAAATTGAACAGCGCCAACGAAAAGGAATAGGTACGCCCAGTTCAATGTCGAACGAACAACAATCCGTAAAGATGTGGTCCGGCCGCTTCCGCGAGCCCCTCGATCCAGAATTCGAAAAGTGGCAGCGGTCGATTGTTTTTGACTGGCGTCTCCTCCCACAAGAAGTGGCCGCCAGCAAAGCGCACGCGTCCGCCCTGATCGCGGCGAACATTCTTACAGAAAGTGAAGGAGCGGAACTCCGCGCAGCGTTAGACTCCATCGCCGCCGACCACGCCTCCGAAGCCGGCCAAGCCAAGGTCCGCGACCACGCCACCGCCGAAGACATCCATCACTTCGTCGAGCTCGAACTCGTCGCCCGCGTCGGTCCGCTCGGCCTCAAGCTCCACACCGGCCGCAGCCGCAACGAGCAAATCGCCACCGACCTGCGCCTCTACATCCGCAATTGCATTGAGCAGACCAATCGGAGTCTTGCCGGGTGGGCAAGCGCCCTCGTCGAGCAGGCCCACGCCGCCGACGGCTCGGTCATGCCCAGCTACACCCACCTCCAGCGCGCAGAGCCCGTCCTCACCGCCCACTGGCTCCTCGCGTACGTCGAGATGATTCTCCGCGACGCCGCCCGCCTTCAGGACTGCGCCACGCGCCTCAACTACTGCCCTCTCGGCTCCGGCGCCGTCGCCGGCGCAACCCTCGCCCTCGACCGCAATATCGCCGCACGCGAGCTCGGCTTCACCGCGCCCACCGCCAACTCCATGGACGCAACCAGCGATCGCGACTTCATCCTCGAATACCTGCAGGCCCTCACCTTCGTCGGCCTGCACCTCAGCCGCTTCGCCGAAGAGATCACGCTTTACGCCACCGCCGAGTTCGGTTTCGTCACCCTCCCTGAAGCCTTCTCCACCGGCTCCAGCGCCATGCCGCAGAAGAAAAACCCCGACCTCACTGAACTCATTCGCGCCAAAGTTGGCCGCCTCAACGGCGCAGCGCAGGCCGTCACCCTTCAGCTAAAAGGCCTCCCTTTGGCCTACAATAAAGACATGCAGGAAACCCAGGAGCCGGCCTTCTCCGCCGATTTTGTCCCCCAAATGGTCGCGCTCGTGACCCGGTTTACTGCTGCCCTCCAATTCGATCGCGAACGCATGGCTGAGGCCGCGCACTCCGGCTATTTGAATGCCATGGCCGCCGCCACTTACCTCGTCCACAAGGGCGTCGCTTTCCGCACCGCGCACGAGAAGATTGGCAACGCCGTTCGTTTTGCTTTGGAGAAGGGTGTTGAGCTAGGGGAACTCACCCTCGACGAACTCCGCCAGTTCGGCCCCGAGTTCGAGCAGGACTTTTTTGCCGCCGTCACCCTCAGCGCCACGCTCGACTGCCACGACGTACTCGGCGGTACCGCGCGCGAGCGGGTCCGTGAGGCCCTCGCTGAAGCCTCAGCCCGCATCGCCGCCCTCGCCAATCTCTCCGCAAATCTCCGCAGTGGGGAGGTCCTCCATGCTGGTGCGTAAAGCCCGGCTCCAGGATGCCTCCAACGTCTACGACCTGGTCAACTCGCTCTCCACAGACGGAACGCTGCTCAAGCGCGTCTTCGCCGAGATCTGCGAAAACATCCGCGACTTCACCGTCGCTGAATCAGACGGCGGCGTCTTCCTCGGCTGCGGCGCGCTCCACCTCTACGGCCCGCATCTCTCTGAGGTCCGCTCCATCGTCGTCAAGCCCGAAGCCAAGGGCCAGGGCGCAGGCGGCCGCATCCTCGGTGCACTCATTGAAGAAGCTGAAGAGCACGGCATCCAGTCCGTCTGCCTCTTCACCCGCATCCCCGACTTCTTCTTCAAATACGGATTTAGAACCGTAGAGGATAAAGCGGAGCTGCCCGACAAGATCTTTAAAGACTGCCAGATGTGCCCGCGCCTCCACCGCTGCGACGAAGTTGCCATGGTCCGCGGTCGCATCCCCAGAATCTCCATCCTCGGTCCTCGCATAGAAGCCCAGCAACTAGTCCGGCTCTCCGGGTGAGATGGCGTCAACCGTGAAGGAAAGGCGGTTGAGAAGATGAAGAATCAATGGCGCAGGCCGGAAGGCTGGCTGGGGCGCTGGTTGCTGCGCAACATGAACAAGCGTCACTCGAGAGTGACCGATTGGGGGCTCTCCCATGTAACCATTCCGCGCGACGGAGCCATTCTTGACGTGGGATGCGGCGGCGGAAGGACAATTGCCAAGCTGGCAGCCGCGTCGGGCTCGGGGATGGTGAGCGGCCTCGATCACTCCGCCGACAGCGTTCGCGTGGCTTCGCTGACAAACCTGGAATTGATCCAAGCCGGCCGTGTTGCGATTCGTAAAGGCTCGGTGTCGCAGCTCCCCTATGCTGACCATGATTTCGACTTGGTCACGGCAGTGAAGACGCATTTGTTCTGGCCCGATCTGTCCGGGGATGTGCGGGAAGTGTGGCGCGTGATCAAGCCCGGCGGATCGTTCGCCATCGTCGCAGACGTATATATGGGAGCCCATGCAGCGACGTCGCGGATGAAGGAAAAATACGCTCCCAAGGCAGGGATGACGCTGCTGACGCCCGATGAACACCAGAGCCTCCTTGAGAGAGCGGGATTCGAAAGTGTCCGAGTGTTTACCGATGCGTCGAAGGGGTGGATTTGTGCGATCGGCCGGAAGCCTTTGCACGAACGGTGAGCATCGCCGGCCCCATCACCGCCTGCCCATCACTCAGTTCGCCATCCCCAGGGCTCACGTTCACATGCTGAAACACCTGAAATCTTTCCGCCTCCAACCCCGCCCGCAGCAGCCGCGCCAGCCTCCGATTTTATATGCCTCGCTCATTACCAACCGCGCCAACTCCGTCGCCGTCCGCGCCGGAACCGCGCCACCGCCGCAACTTCTCCGACGTCAAGCGCAGGAGGAGCAATCTCCCGCTGCGTCCGAGACAAACCAAACCTCTGCCTCCGATTGACATCGGAAAGACTATCAGGATATTTAAGGAAGCTCTGTGACGATGCAGCATTCCCTCAGGGGCTAAAAAGGCTGCCGAGAAAGGCCTTGACTGAGGCAGAATCCGCTGTGCAGCTTGCATGAGGGTGATCGGCTCCAGGTGGAGGGTATTGAGCGATGTGTGAATTCGTACCATAATGCCGCAGATAGATGGGGCGGAGATGGATGCTTTTGGAGCAGGTTCCGGAGTAGAATGCAGGGTTGGTTTTGAGGGAAGAGAAAACGGCTATGCAATATCGCGAGTTTGGACGATTGGATTGGAATGCGTCGGCGTTGGGGTTTGGGGCGATGCGGCTGCCAACGGCGGATGGGAACCGGCTGAGCGCGAGCATTGATGAGGCGGAAGCGATAAGGATGGTTCGGCGCGCGATTGATGGCGGCGTGAACTATGTGGATACGGCTTACCCTTACCACGGCGGGCAGAGCGAGGTGGTGGTAGGCAAGGCGCTGAAGGATGGGTACCGCGAGAGAGTGCGGCTGGCGACGAAGCTGCCGGTGTGGATGGTGGAGAGCGCGGGGGATTTTGACCGGCTGCTGGACGAGCAACTGAAGAAGCTGGATACGGAGCAGATTGATTTTTATCTTCTTCATGCGCTGGGCAAGAGCCGGTGGCGGGAGATTGTGCTGAAACACGATTTGCTGGGGCGGGCCGAGGCGGCGCTGGCCGATGGGCGGATTGGGCACCTGGGATTCTCGTTTCATGACGGGTACGAGGCGTTTGAGGAGATCATGACAGGGAGCGACCTGTGGAGCTTTTGCCAGATTCAGTACAACTACATGGATGTGGACAGCCAGGCGGGGACGCGGGGGCTGAGGCTGGCGGCGGAAAAGGGTCTGGCGGTGGTGGTGATGGAGCCGCTGATGGGAGGACGGCTGGCCGATCCGCCGAAGGATATTCAGGAGGAGATGAAGCGGTGCGTGGTGCAGCGGTCGCCGGCGGAGTGGGCGCTGCAATGGCTGTGGGATCAGCCTGAAGTGTCGGTGGTGCTGAGCGGGATGAGCACCATGGGGCAGGTGGAAGAGAACCTTGGGTTCGCGGAGCGGTCGCGGGTGGGGAACTTTGGCGAGCGGGAGCAGGCGCTGATCCGGCTGGCGCGGGAGATGTACCAGGCGCGGGCGGTGATACCTTGCAGCCGGTGCGGGTATTGCATGCCTTGCCCGAATGGGCTGGATATTCCGGGGAACTTTGAGATTTTCAATTACGCGCACCTGTATGACGATTTAGCGACGGCGAAGTTCAAGTACAAGGTGTTTTTGCAGGAGGGGCAGCGGGCGGCGGAGTGCATTGACTGCGGGATCTGCGAGGAGCAGTGCCCGCAGGGGATTCCGATTAACAAGTGGATGCCGAAGGTGGAGGCGCTGCTGGGGTGAAGGGTTAGAGAATCTCTGCACAAGTCTGGAGATCGTGTGATATTTGAATAAGCTATAGGGATGAAAGGGATGGCGCGAATTGTGCAGACACTGGCGTCGCAGGCGGTTTTTTTGAAGCTGGCCGCAAGAGCAAGAGTGAGCTGTTTCTGGCCAGATGAACCATGTGGTTCCCTGATCTGAGCTGTTGGCGTTGGTTGAGCCACATTACCCCAAGGCAACTGCCTTCAGCAGGTTGGTCTTGCGATCATGTTGCGGACTTAGTTTCTGCAACAGTGGTGCAACGTTTCCGACCCGAGGATGGAAGAAGCCGTCTATGAGTCGCCCGTTTCCATCGAGTCTACGCGGACCAATTCAGATAGAGTTCAAGACCAGGCACGGTCTGGTCAAACTCCATATGCTTAACACGTCTTGATGATATCCAACTTGGCGTCATGTGGGAGCGCAACTGGCAGGTCATTGAAAGGGCTGAGAAGGGCGCTCCGCTTGCCGTGGCCGCCTGCTCATTTGCAGCTGCCGCTTAGAAGCTGATCTTTCGCTCCGGATACCAGATGATCTGGATGGTGGTGGTGTTCACCGACTGCGGCCCCGGCAGGTAGATCGGAACCTTGTAGGTCTCATGCGCATAGGTGGCGTTCACAGCAAACGACTTGCCCAGCCGCTTCAACACCCCGAAGTTGATGTCGTTCAGGGTCGAGCCGGCAGGGAAGAAGTAGCTCGTGGCTTTCTGGTTGCGCGCCCCTACCTGAAGCCACTCGTTCCCGCTCAGGTGATAGGTAATCCACCCTTGCCCGCCCTTGTCCTCGCGCCCAATCCAGTCGCCAAAGAGTTGGCCTGCATTGGTATAGCCATCCTTCTGGACGCTCTCGTAGTACATGAAATGTCCGCCATTCCTGGCGCTCAGGGTCGACGACGGCGGGTCGGTCGAGGCAGCTTCCACGCGAATATCCAGCTTCGAAATCCCCGGCACATGCGATAGGTAGATGCCCGGCCGCCACGAGGCACGCCGTGGAGCATCCGCCGGCGACACATCGTCATGCACCTCTGAATCGGAGTAAAGAGTCAGCCAGTTGCGGACAAAAGGCAGCCGGTAGGAGAAGTCAAATGCGCCAAACCGCGCCCCAGGGTCCTTCGTGCTGAACTTCACATTCCCCTGCGGTGCGGTCAGGCTCAAAAAGCTCCGCGCAAACGACTTGATATTCACCGGTTCATGATCGAAGCCGCCCCAGATGACCGTGCGTTCGAAACCGAACTCCAGGTTTTCCGTCGGCCTGAAGCTCACCTTCTCCACATGCACCCACGGGCTCACCGGATAAGAGTGCCCCTTCAGCGGTCCCACGATAAAGTCGTAGCGGAAAGGTCCCGTCAGCCTGGAGAGCAGCGGAATGTAGAGCGGCTGAATGCGGTTGATCCGGAGCGAGTAAATATCCTCCGCGTTGTTGGAGTAGGCCATGCCGCCGCCCAGCCCGGGCCCGAGCCAGTTGTCCTGCTTTCCGAAGGCGATGATGTGATTGAGGTACTGGACTGAGGCATAGGCCTCCATCACCCGCCCTTGCGTGGCCGCGGCAATCGGTCCGGTAGGGATCGTTGTCTGCTGGCTCAGCGGAATCTTGGTGATGTTCTGCAACTGGTTATTGAAGTAGTAGGTGGTGCCGTCCATAAGGGCCAGTGCCGTGCCCAGTGCGGTGGAGTAGCCCGTGCCCGACGGCGCCGCTTCAAACTCGCCCCGCGCATAAAACTGAAATCGGCCCGCGCCCACGTACCCGCCGGCGCCTGTGTAGCTGTTGAAGCCGCTCTGGTATGGCCGCCCGTAGTCGTTGACGATGGTCGAACCCAGATGATAGCTGTCCCTCAGCGGCGTGCCGCTGATGTCGCGCGCCACCGAGTAAACCGACTCCACGTGTGTGGCTCCCTCGCGCACCAGGCATGGACCCTCGATGTCAAAGCGCACCTCGTGCATCAGCGCTTCATAAACATCCTCAGCCTCGTCGGTCGCCGGTCCCGGATTGGCATCCTCAATCCGCCCCCCGGCTACCTCCAGCATCCGTTCCACGCTGGCCCGCGTCCACGGGCGCATCCCCAGAAACACATCGTCCACAAAGCCCAGTCCGTAGAGGCGAAGCACTGCCGGATAGACCCAGCTGTCAACGGGTATGAACGGCGAGCCCATCACGGCTGGCGAACAGGCTGGCGCCGGCCGGCCAGAGTCGCGTCCCCACTGCCCGCCCCCCCCCGGCGCGGCTTCCGGCGCTGCTCCTGGCTGCTCGGCCATAAGCGTGCAGCCGGCCGCAAACAGCAGTCCCGCCAACACCAAGGCGTACCTCAGAACCGGGGCCGAAGACAAGGGTTTCCTCACGTTCATTTCCTCACTCTATCATTTAGCCGCTCCCGTTTGGCGCTTGGCACACTGGCAGGCACCTGCCAAAGCTGGAATTGGGCAGAACGCCGTTGGATCGACCTGCGTTCCACCAGACGACTGGAACGGCCACCCTCACCCAATAGACGGTGCCTGCCCATGCTGGACGCTACAGAATCGGCGATTTCCCGCCCGCTCTCAAGCTCGCATTCAGGTTTCTCCTGAATCGGGCGGCGATTCCGGTCTTCAGTTGCTTTGGGAACAGCCCTTTTCCTGCCAGGTACCGTTCCATCTTGAGAATTGGGTCGTTCCAAAGCGCGCCTCGGTCAGGGTCACCGCGATTCCCCTCGGCTGCCGGCGAACGGCCGTTCAGACTGCATAGTCTGCACTCGATCAGCGTCGGTCCGTTGCCTTTGCGCGCGTGTGCAATGGCCTCGCAGGCAACCCGATAAACCGCCACCACGTCGTTTGCGTCCACCGCGATCTCGGCAAATCCATGAGACTGGGTTCTCAGGGCAACGCCCCGATCTCCGCCCTTCGGCTCTGTGCTTGCCCTTTCCGCGTCTTCGCCGCCATGGCAGACAAAAAGCACCGGCAATTTGCTGGCCTCGGCCGATTGCAGCGCCTCATGCCACTTGGCAGGCGGCACCTTCTCCATGCTTAAAAAGACCACGGCAACCTTGCCGTTCCGGCTCGCCCTGTGGCGTTCGGCTGCTGCCATGGCGCTTTCCAGCCGGGCGGCGTTCTTTCGCGGTCCACCCTTCGCCCGCCCAGCCAACCGGCTCAGGGGAACGCCTTTCATGAAACTGAAAAGGTGCGCTTGCTCCGCGGCGTGAATCGTGTCTTCAGGCAGAAGATCGATGGCCACTCCGACTGCCGTTGCCTCCAGTGGCGCGGTTGCCTTGGCGCGCCCCTTGGCAGCCGCCTCGGTGCCGTGAGCCCGCAACCGCTCGTCTATCATGCGGCACTGCACCATGGTGGCATAAAGCTGGATCAGCTTCTCATTTGAGATCAGGGAGAATCCGTCCTTCTTCTTGGGGTTTTTGGGCGAGCCGCTTGCGCCTTGGCCCTTTACCGTGTTGATCATCTTTTCTCTACTCTCGCCCATCACGCCTTCCGGATCAGTCCTCTCAGCGCCAAGGCGGCAACTTGGCCCATTTTCCGCGTCCGCTTTTCCTAGGACATTTTGTTCTCTCTTTGCGCTCGCGCACGCCAGACTACGTCGAATAGTCTGCGTTGATGTGAATGTATTCCACGGTTAAATCCGTGGTCCAGAAGACGCAGGAACCCGTCCCCTGGTGCAACTGGATCGAAACCGAAAACTCCGGCTGCGCAATGTAGGCGTGCGCCGCTGCTTCATCAAACTCTGCGGCGCGTCCGCCATCGCGGCAAATCTGCAAATCCCCAAACCGAATGTCGATGCGCTCCGGGGCAATCTGCGTGCCCGAGTAGCCGATCGCCGCCATCAGCCGCCCCCAATTCGGATCGTTCCCCGCCCACGCCGTCTTCACCAGCGGCGAGTGCGCAATCGCCTTGGCAATCTTCACCGCCTCGGCATCGCTAGCCGCGCCGTCAATGCGCAGCTCCACCACGTGCGTAATCCCTTCGCCGTCGGCCACAATCTGCCGCGCCAGCGACGTGCACAGCTTCGTCAACGCGGCGCCAAACTCGGAGTTCTCTGTGCCGATCGTCACCGCGCTCGCGCCCGACGCCAGCAGCAGCACCGTATCGTTGGTCGACGTATCCCCGTCCACTGAGATGCGGTTGAAGCTCACCTCGATGGCCGGCCGCAGGTAGCCGTCCAGAATCGCCGGCTCAATCGCCGCGTCGGTCAAGATGTAAACCAGCATGGTCGCATGCGGCACCAGTTGCGGATGAATCATGCCCGCACCCTTGCAGCAGGCGGCGATGCGCACTTCCTGTCCGTCCATCTCCAATCGCGCAAACGCGGTCTTCTCCACGGTATCAGTGGTGAGAATCGCCTGCGCCAACTGCTGAAAGTGATCGAACTCTGCACCCAGCGAGGCGGCTAATTCCGGCAAAACGGCAATCAGCTTTTCTGCCGGAAGCGGCACGCCGATCACGCCGGTCGAAGAAGGGAAGACTTGGTCGCAGTTGCAGCCAAACACCTGAGCAGCCGCGTTGCAGGTGTTGCGCGCGGCGTGCAGCCCGGCCTGGCCCGTGGCACAGTTCGCGTTCCCGGCGTTGATGGCCACTACCCGCACCTTGCCGCCGGATGTGCGCAGGTGTTCCTTATCCACAGTCAGCGGCGCCGCGGTCACGCGATTGGCGGTGAAGGCCGCCGCCGCGCTGGCCGGTTCATCGGCCACAATCAGCGCAAAGTCGGTCCGGCCGCTCTTCTTTAGGCCGGCCTTGACGGCGGCAAAGCGGAAGCCTTTGGGGATGAGGAATTCTGAAGCGTCGCTCATAGGCGCAGTCATGGTTACCCATCTAATCTAGCAGGTGAACTGAAGCTCCCTGGCAGATGCCGGCATTTCCAATTCCTCTCTCTCTGCGCCCCTTCTGCAAATGCCTGCCATGCAATGTGATAATGAAGCTGACTCGGTCGGCGGAGCCCTCGCCCGGCCCGGCGAAACGGCCTAACAACTCACCCAGCGCGCCGATGAGCGCATGTATCAGAGCAAGAGGAACCGCCGCAACGCCGCTGCGCACACCTAGTCAAGCCGCTACTCCCCCGGTTCCCAATCCACCAAACTTGAAAGTTGGGTAGAACATGACGCGCAGCGATCCCGACAACTCGTCAGAGACAGCGGAAACCGGCCAGTCAGAGTTTCTTGAGCTCCGCCGCGTGAACGTGGCCCGCGGCGACCGCGTGGTTTTGCACGACGTCAACCTTACCATCCGCGCCGGCGAGCACGTTGCCATCCTCGGCCCCAACGGCTGCGGCAAGTCCACCCTCATTCTGGCCATGACCTGCCAGATCTACCCCATCTTCCATCCCGAGATGCGCGTGCGCATCTTCGGCCGCGAGCGCTGGGACCTGACCCAACTGCGCCGCCACTTTGGCGTCGTCACCAGCGGCATCTTCGGCAGCGAACTCCCCGGCGAGCGCACCGCCGTCACCAGCGGCCTCGATGCTGTCATCGCAGGCTTTTTCTCCGCTTCAACTTTGTGGCCCAACCTCCACGTTACAGACCAGATGCGCGCCCGCGCCGCTGAAGCCCTCCAACGCATGGAGGCCACCCACCTGGCTCCCCAGATGGTCGGGGAAATGTCCGCCGGCGAAAAACGCCGCATCCTCATCGCCCGCGCCCTGGTCCATCGCCCCCGCCAACTCCTGCTCGACGAGCCCTCCAACGCCCTCGATCTTGCCGCCCAGCGCGACTTGCGCGAGACCCTCCGCAAGCTCACTCAGGAGGGCACCGGCCTGGTCCTCGTTACCCACCACCTCGGTGACATCCTCCCGGAAATCGACCGCATCATCCTCATGCGTGATGGCCGCATTGTCGCCGACGGCCCCCGCGAGCAACTCCTCACCGAGTCCCGCCTCAGTGAGCTCTTCGGTGCTCCAGTCCGCATCGGCCACGACGAGCAATGGCTCCATAGCTGGTAAAACCCGCAAATCTTGCCGCCGTTTGTGCTACGATTCGGAAAATTGGCTCCCCCTTGAGCCAGCCTCCTGAGGTTCCATGGCAAACCAATCCAGACGTAGCTTCCTCAAATCCTCCCTCGCCGCCGGTGCGCTCGCCGGCGTCGCCGCGCTTCCTCTTGCCGCCGAGCGCGCAACTGATTGTGTAACCCTCGGCCGCTCCGGTGTAAAAGTCACCCGTCTCGCCTTCGGCACCGGAACCTTCAGCGGTCACGTCCAGCACGACCTCGGCCAGGAGCGGTTCACCCACCTGGTCCGCTATGCCTACGACCATGGCATCCGTTTCTTTGAGACCGCCGAGTCCTACAGCGGCATGCACCAGATGCTCGGCACGGCCCTCAAAGGCCTTCCCCGCGACAGCTACCGCCTCATGTCCAAGGTCACCACCCGCGAAGGCATCGACCCCCGCCAGAAGCTGGACGAACTCCGCCAGCTCGCCAACACGGACTACTTTGACATCATGCTGCTCCATTACCTGCACACGCCCACCTGGCCCGCTGACACCGCTCGCTGGCAAGACGCCATCCTCGAAGCCGAATCCCGCCAAACCATCGTCAGCCATGGCGCATCGGTTCACGGCCTGCCCGCCCTGCGCCAGATGCCCGGCAACAAGTGGCTCAATGTCGCCATGATCCGCATGAACCACAACGGCACCCGCATGGACGCCGAACAGTATGAAACCAACGGCCTCGGCAACGTGAATGAAGTCGTCACCCACATCCACCAGGTGCGCAAAGACGGAATGGGCGTCATCGGCATGAAGCTCTGTGGCGAAGGCGTCTTCAATCGAGAAGACCGCCAAGCCGCCATGCGCTTCGCCTTCAAGAACGCAGAAACCCATGCCGTCACCGTCGGCTACAAAAGCGAAGCGGAAATCGACGAAGCCATCGAAAACCTCAATCTGGCACTGACGTAGCAGAACTTCCCATGGATCGAAAGCGGCCTGCGCAAATCCCGCCCTGTGCAATGTGGCTCTTGACGCCAAGGACGATTGGCAGTAGTTTGTGCTTACACGGGAAAGGAGGTTGATCCAGCTGATGCAAAAAGACTGTTCTAGATGTTTCGTACGTGAGGTGACTGAGGCCTAGGGCATCGCGCCCCAGACCTGGGATTGTCCGGCGAAGGGTTGTATCGCTTGGGCAACCGTGGCAGCTTGCTTCGGATGCACTTCCGGCGGAGACGCACAAGTCTGTGATTTTCCATTCTGCGCGACGAAGCTTGTCGCCGTGGAGCCCGCCTTCGCGGGTATCGCAGCGAAGCGATCAAGTCAGGGAAGAAAACGGAAGTGAAGTTGCCAGGCACTCGCGGCAGCGCGATGGCCTTAGTCCAATACCAACAGATCACCCTCGACGGCCTGGGCAGCGCGCCCAGGCCGCCGTTGCGTTTGGGCGTATTCTGGTTGTAGCAACCAAAGCTCTATTCCACAATCCCATCTCCGGAGGTACGTCATGAACCGGGAGTGGCACCAGCAACACAAGATGGCGGAGGCCGCCGTCCCTCAACAGCGCATCGAGTGGCATCTCGAACATGTGAAACACTGCGCCTGCCGCCCGTTTCCTCAGGGATTGCTGAAGGAAATCAGCCCGGCGCAGAAACTCAAATTGGCCCAGGCCTCAGCGGAGCCAGCCAACCATCCACTGCGGTAAACTTGAAGCCAATGCGGGTCTTTGGCATCGATTGCGGAACTGAGGTCACGGGGTATGGCGTGGTGGAGACCGACGACTCCGCCCGTCAGCCGCGCTTGGCCTGCAAAGCCAAAGGCGCCATCCGGCTGGCCAAGAAAGACACCCCTCCCCAACGCCTCAAACAGGTCTTCGACCAGTTGACCGCCGAGCTGGTTCGCTGGCAGCCTGATGTAGTGGCGATCGAAGAGGTCTTCTACTCAGTGAATGCCAAGTCGGCCCTCAAGCTGGGTCAGGTGCGCGGCGTGGCGCTGCTGGCTGCCGCCTGCCAGGGTTTGCCCATCGCCGAGTACGCCCCCCTGCGCATCAAACAAAGCGTCGTTGGCTACGGAATGGCGCAAAAAGAGCAAGTCCAGTTCATGGTCGCGCGCCTGCTGGAGCTGCCTGAAGTGCCTGAGCCCGCTGACGTTGCCGATGCCCTGGCCATCGCCATCACCCACATCCACACCGCGCAAACGCTTGCGCTGCAAGGGGCCGGGCAATGAAAGCGGTTTTGCTGGCTTTGGCTGTGGTCGTTTGGGCGTCTTCAGGACTAGCCCAGTCCAGCCCCGTCTTCAAAATTGACTTTTCCAATCCAGGCCTCGATCCTCCGCACTGGACCATGACCCTTTCTACGGATGGATCGGGCCACTTCCGCGCAGACCGTGCCGGCTCGCCCAGCCAGAGTCAGCCGCAAGTGGATCCGCCACTCGCCGATCGCGACATCCATTTGAACGCTGCCTTTGCCTCGCACGTCTTTTTCATAGCTCGACGGCATAATCTCTTTAACAGCCCCTGCGACAGCCACCTCAAGGTGGCTTTTGAGGGATTGAAGCGCCTCAGTTACTCCGGCCCGGAAGGCGAAGGTTCCTGCGAATTCAACTATTCCAGGGATGCCGAGATTCAAGGGCTGGGGGAATCGCTTGTCGCCGTAGCCGCTACCATCAATGAGGGGATGCGCCTTGAGAACCTGTTGCAGCATGACCGCCTGGGGCTCGACAAGGAGATGGAGTACGTTTCTGAGGCGGCAATCGCCGGACGCTTGCAGCAGATTGGGACTATCCGCGATATCCTTCAGCGCCTGGCCGAAGATGACAGCGTGCTCGACCGCGTGAGAAAGCGTGCCGCCGCGCTGCTGGCGATGGCGGTAAATTAGAGTTTCATCCGCGCCTTGTGAAGGCGCGACTTTTCTATGTCCGGCGTGTCTTATTGTTATTAGAATGTGATCAGCGGCGCATGTCGCCCGGGTCGGGGCGCGAAAGGGCAGCATCCATGAACCGAGGATGGAGAGTTTGGCGGCAGACAAGCGCGGGTGTGGCGGCGATTGCCTTGGGCGTGCTCTTGCAGGCAACCTGTATGCGGGCGGCAGACGATGCGGGTCAGCCGGCCTCCCGAGCGGTGCGGCTCGGCAGCGTCGAAGGCCACGTCCAGGTCTTGCAGGGTGACCAGATGCTGGCTGACCCCGCTCTGGCGAATATGCCGCTTTTTGAGGGGACCCGTGTGGTTACCCTCGATGACGGTCGAGCCGAGATTCAGTTAGAAGACGGTAGCCTGGCTCGCCTTTCGCCCAACAGTTCACTCACCCTCAGCGTGCTCCGCGGCCAAGCCGGCTCTGCGGAGACTGAGATGGTGCAAGAGGGCGGCCTCGGCTACTTTGAGCTGCAAGCCGCCGCCAGCCCGATTCGCGTTGAATTCAGCGACGTCGTGGTCACGGCCACAAGCTTTACCGTCCTCCGCGTCAACCTCGACAATCCTCCAGGCGAGGTTGCGGTGTTTTCCGGTAGCGCCCACGTGGAGCGTGGAGGCGCCTCGCTGCTTGACCTCCGCGGCGGCGAAAGCGTCGCGCTCAACTCTGCCGATGGCGTCCATTACAGCCTCTCCGAGTCCATAGAGCCGGACTCCTGGGACACGTGGAATGCCGATCGCGACCAGGCCCTGCAAACCGAGTACGCAACCCAGACCGGCGCAACCAAGAACCTCCCTGACAGCAACAATCCCGCATGGGCCGATCTCGACGCAAATGGCAGTTGGTACAACGTGCCCGATCAGGGCCTCATGTGGTCGCCCAATGAGGCGTCCAGCCCGGATTGGGACCCCTACGGGGACGGCTACTGGATGCCCACGCCGCGCTATGGCTATATGTGGGTTTCAGGCAATGCATGGGGATATCTGCCCTACCAGTGCGGTTCCTGGAACTACTTTGACGCTTTCGGCTGGGGTTGGGCGCCCGGGATGTGCCGCCCCTGGTGGGCCGGCGGTGGCTGGTTCTCCAATATCGGCCTTGCCCCCGGCGGATATCGTCCTCCAAGGCGGCCGGGTCCGCATCCAATCCAGCCGCGAAGGCCCGTCAACCCCGCGGCTGCTTCCAGAACCAGACTTGCTGCCAATCCGGTCATTCCCGTCAGCCGGCATCTCTCTGGAATCACCGGAACGCTCCCGGCGCGTGGACGTAACACCCCAGTCGTGATCGCCGGCCATGCAGTGGAGCCCTTGGAGCGCGTTGTGCCGAGAACAGCCTATGACCACTCCAATCCCATCTATGGGAATCGTGTACAGCCAGTCTATGCGGGCAGGACCGGCCAACATCCCGCTTCGGGTGTCGACGGGAACCATCCTGGCAACCCGCAGCCGTCCAGAGGCACAGGCGCCAGCCAGCATTCGGCTCCCGCCAGTCACACTTTCAGCGGGGGATCTGCGTCGTCCCACAGTTCTGCGCCGGCCAGCGGCGGCGGCGGTGGTGGCGGGGGATCACACGGTGGTGGCGGAGGCGGCGGAGGGTCGCACCGCTAATCCAGAGTTGAATCAGCCGGGGCCGCTTCGCCCATCTGAGCGGCCCTTTTCTTTTCCAGGGCCTTCCACAGTTCCGCGAGGGCCTCAATCTCCATTGCCTCCGCGCGTGCCTGTGCCGGCGCTCTCGCCGCAGCCAACGCATGGGCCACTTCCTCCAGACCAAACCCCGCTGCGCGCAGGTTATTAGCCAGCGTCTTGCGTTTCTGCGCAAACACTTGCCTCACCAGCCGCAAGAAACTGACTTCTTCCACGCCCAGTTCCGCAATTCGCGGCGCAAACCGCCAGCGAAACACGGTGGAATGCACGTCCGGCGGCGGAGAGAACGCACTCGGCGGCAACGTGAAAAGCTTCTCTACCGGCCCAAACATCTGCACCGTCACCGACAGCAGCCCGTAGTCTCGCGACCCCGGCCCGGATGCAATCCGGTCGGCTACCTCCCGCTGCACCATCAGGACCGCCCGGTCCAGCGCCGCGTGGCTCGCCGCCAGCTTCAGCAGGATTTGCGATGTAATGTAGTAAGGCAGGTTGCCCACCACCAACAGCCGCTGCCCGGCCCCCGCAGCCGCAGCGGCAAAGTCGAAGTGCAGCACATCCTCTTCCACCACCGTGACCCGCTTAGCAGGGAACTGCGCCCGCAGGTGCACGGCCAGCCCGTGATCCAGTTCCACAGCCACAACATGCGCCGCCCGCGTAGCCAGTGCCTCGGTGATCGCTCCGGCGCCCGGCCCAATCTCTACCACTATTCGTTCACGTAGATCCCCCAGCGAAGCAACAATCCGCTCCACGGCGTCCGTATCGTTCAAGAAATTCTGGCCGAGCTTGGGTTTGGCGGGCATAGGCTCTCTAGATGGTAGATGAACGCGCGGCCCCATGACCCTCAGGCCGGCCAACAACCCCGCCGCCCCCAGGAACCCCCGCCAGCACGCCCTCAACTTGACCGTAGTAGACTTGCCCTTTGATGGCGCAAATCGCCCCATCGAATCCTCCCGCGCGCCAGCCAGGGAGAATCCCACGGAGAACCTTCGATGCACATAGTCTTTGCCGCCTCCGAGTGCGTACCCTTTGCCAAGACCGGCGGCCTGGCCGATGTCGTCGGCGCTCTCCCTCCCGAACTGATCAAGCTCGGCCACCGGGTCACGGTTTATCTGCCCCTCTACGCCGGCGTACGCCGCCAGATCCAGAGCCCGCTCCACTACGCCGTCCGCTCCATCACCATCCCCTTCGAGCACTACAACCGCTTCGTGGAAATCGCGGACGGTGGCCAGCGGGCCGGGGTCCAGTATTACTTTATAGATTGTCCGGAACTCTTTGACCGCGAAGAGCTTTACGGCCCCAAGGGTGGCGAGTTCCCCAACAACTGGGAGCGCTTCGGCCTCTACTGCCGCGCCGTCCTCGAAGCCACCAAGCAGCTCGGTATCCCTGAAGTCTTCCACGTCCACGACTGGCAGGCCGCGCTCATTCCGGTCTATCTGCGCACCACGTTCTCCAATGACCCCGCGTTTGCCCACTCCGGCGTCGTCCTCACCATCCACAACGCCGGCTACCAGGGCTGGTACCCGCCCCCCACCACCCAGCGCCTTCTCTTTCCCTGGGACCTGTTCACCATGGACAAGCTGGAGCAATTCGACACCTTCAACTTCCTCAAAGGCGGCCTGGTTTTTTCTGACATGCTCACCACCGTCAGCCGCAAATACGCCCAGGAGATTCAAACCCCCGAGTTCGGCGAAAAGCTCGACTCGGTCTTCCGCGGCCGCTCGGCCGACCTCCGCGGCATTCTCAACGGCGTGGACTACGCCAAGTGGGACCCCGCCACCGACAGCAACCTCGCCGCCCATTACACGCCGCAAGATCTAGCCGGCAAGTCCAAGTGCCGCGTCGACCTCCTCCTCGCCTTCGGCATGGAGCACGTTCCCTCGACCACCCCCATCATCGGCATCGTCTCCCGTTTCGCCGCGCAAAAAGGCTTTGACCTCGTCGAGCAGATCGCCCCCGCCCTCGCCGATCGCGAAGCCGCCGTTGTCGCCCTTGGAACCGGGGAGCCCCGCTACGAGAAGTTCTTCCGCGACTGGGCCTTCTGGCACAAAGCCAACGTCGCCGTCCAAATCCGCTACGATGACGCCCTCGCCCACAAAATCGAAGCCGGCTCTGACATCTTCCTCATGCCGTCCCGCTACGAGCCCTGCGGCCTCAACCAGATCTACTCCCTCAAATACGGCACCGTCCCCGTCGTCCACGCCACCGGCGGCCTCGACGACACGATCGAAGAGTGGAACCCAGCCGCCTCCACCGGTACCGGCTTCAAATTCGAAGGTTACTCCGCCCAGAACCTCATCGCCGCCATCGACCGTGCCCTCGCCGCCTACCAGAACAGGGAAGCCTGGCAGCGACTTATGCTTAACGGCATGGCCCAGAATTACAGTTGGGAGCAACCTGCCCGCGAATATGCCACCATATATGAAGAGGTCGCCACAAGGCGCGCGTGAGGGATTTATGGACGACGAGAAGTCTTTGGTCGAGCCGGACTTGGATGAAGCGCCGTTGAACGGTGGAGGCACGAGGGATAATTCAGAAGCCGCAGTCCTACATGGAAGCGAGATCCCTGCCCCACGCCGGCATTTGCAGGATTTGTTCGATTTGGTTGGTTTGGGAGCGCATCTGTGGAAAGACGAAGACCCGGATGAACACATCCGGCAGCTCAGGGAAGGCTGGGATTGAGGGCAAGAGCGGAATGTCGCCATTGCACTCGAATGCTAAGCCACAACAATTGCCGCCGGAACCCCGCAATCCAGACCAGCGAAGCTGAACGCCCTGCAAAGCAGATCGGTTTCGCAAATCTTCAGCTCGCCCGAGCCATAAATGGAATCCCGGTATTGCCCCGAGTTCTTCACTTTTTCCCTAAGGTCTAAGACATCCTTCTTGTGATCGGTGTCGCTTCCTTTGAAGGTTACAAACCCCTCAAATAAGCGGACCTCTATCATCGGCGAACCCTTGATCGCCTCATGAATATCGCGAATTAAGTACATCGCCGCTGTCATCACCGCGCAGCCAAGCCCGTTATACCGATACCGCGTCTTGGCATCCTGCTTTTCGATCTTCCTGCCCTTCGGATTTCCATGAGCGTCGAAACAGACTGAGAGCGGTGCCTCTATTACTAGATTTACAAGGCAATTTTGCTTTCGGATTTGGTTGATGATTGCTTCCCAAGCTTCTCCGTAAGTCAGGTTCGTGGGAGGCTCATCATCGAATGCAACCCCGCAAGTCCTTTTGTCATTGGCAAAACCAATGTCCAGGATGATCCAGCTCCCCGCTCCCCAACGCAAATCTGATTTCTCTCCCGCAACGATCATTTTGAAATCCCTTCCAACCCCGCAGAAGCATAGGGATACACCCGCCTCACCCCCCACAACACCGGCAGCCCCAGCAAAATCAGCCCCGTCCCCAGCAGCGACCCCTTCAGATTCCCCGCATAGCTATACACCAGCACCGCCCCCGCGCACGCCACAAAAATCGCCGGCGGCACCAGAAATATCCCGCTCCCGATGATCGTCCCCACCACGATCGCCGTAGCCTGGCTCGCCCCCAGCACGCGCGGCAAATCCCGCGTCCTCGCGCGCCCATGCCCATTCAGTATTTCAGTCAATGCGTCTCGTTGGCTCATTCGGTGAGGAGAGATTAGCACGCGCTCCTCAGTACCAGAACTTGAACTCCGGCCAATCCTGCGCAAACGTCCGTTTGCGATGCCCCAGCAGGAAATAGTGGTGGCGCTCAAAGTCCATAATCCACGGCGCGTCAAACGCCCCCAGGTCCGTCACCTCGGCATACGTATCCGTATAATCCTCGCGCTTGTCACCCAGCGTAAGCACGCTCTCGCCCGTATACCCGTTCCATCCCCAATAAAAATAATTCTGGTGCCCGCTGATCGCCGTCGGCAGCCCATATTTAGGTCCCAGAATATTCACCGCGCTCGCCTGGCCGTAATTCCGGCAGAAGATCGCCGTCTTCGCCCGCACATCCGCCGGCAGCGCGTTATACCTCTGCGCAAATCCCTCCACCATCTCCGGCCAGCCAAACCGGTCGCTCAGCGGCTGCGGCAGCGGGCTCGTGAACTTCTCTGATCGCGTCTTGTTCGCGCCAAACCGGTCCGCGAAGGCCGCATACTTCTCCGGCGGCAAAATCGTCAGCACAATCGGCCCCGTCACCCGCACCAGCAGATACGCCAGCACCAGCGTGTACACCACCGTCGGCCAGGCCCTTCGCGTCCATCGCCCAAACGCCACCGCTCCCGCCGCAAACAGCACCGGGTAAATCGGCGTCAGGTAGTAGTCCTTGGCGTGCATCGCCATCATCATCGCCAAAAACACCAGGTACATCAGCGCCACAAACCGCCATGTCCGTGCGCTCTTCGCAACCGCCAGCCACCCCAGGCCCCCAATCCAAAGCGGCGCACCCACAATCAGCAGAATATTCACCTGCTCCGCTAAAAACCTCAGCGGCGGCAACTTCAAATTCTTATCTGAGTGCGCCACGCCGTTCAGCAGCTCATACGTCGGAAAGTGGTTCACCCATTGCCAAATCAGATTCGGCAGTGCCAGCGCCACCAGCACTGCCACGCCCACCGCGCAGCCCTTCGTGAAAACAATCCGCCGCTACGGACTCAGCAGCAGTCCCGCCAGCAACGCCACCAGAAAGAAAACCGTCGAGTGTTTGTTCTCAATCCCCAGCCCGGCCAGCACGCCGAACACCACCCACGCCCGCATCCCGCCCGAGCCTTCCGCAATTCGCAGCACCGCCAACAGCGCGCCCATCCAGAAGCACGGCTCAAATGAATTCATCGATAAGTAATTGGCCGTCCCCAGAAATACCGGCCCAGCCAGCACCGCCATCATCGCCAGCACCTGAGCCGTCCTGCGTCCGCCAAGCTGCCACGCCAGCAGCCCCGTCAGCCCCACCGTCCCGCCCGCGGCCAGAAAGCTGAAGACGCGAATTCCCGTCGGCGACAACCCAAACAGCAACTCCGCCACCCGCGCCTGCACCGCCACCAGCGGCGGCTGATCCACATACCCCCACGCCAAATGCCGTCCGCAGACGAGGAAATACAACTCGTCGCGAAAGAACCCATAGCCCAGGTGGCTCCCCCACAGCGAACTCGCAAAGTGTACGAGGAAAGTAAGCGCAGCAAAAATAGCAGACAGCAGCAGCGCACTGCGGAGCGGCGTTCGCTCGGGGAAGGGCGAAAGATCTTGCGGCAAGGGAGGGTCTCCTGGGTTGCGGAATCGCTCGGCAGTCAAGCAGATTGTACGCGGCAGCCCCCTGCCAGGTTCCCTTTATCGCTGGCCGGAGGCCTTCCATCCATCAACCCATCCAAGCCGCCCAATCGAACAGCAACCCCCACTCAGGCCCCCACCAGCTCCGCCATCCGCATCAACTCCTCGTCGCTCGTGTCATTCGGCACTGAGCAGCCCGGCGTCAAAATAAACTTCCCCCCCGCTGCCTCGCGCGCGCTCTGCCACTGCGCCCGCATCTCGGCCATCGACAGTTCCTTGTACTTCACCTCATCGATCCCCGTCGCCAGCGTCTGCTTGAACTTCGCCCGCACCGTACTCACCTGCACCCCGCTCACCTGCGTCGACCAGTTCACCACCGCCGCATTCCAGCCCGCAAACTGGTCCACGTACTCGTTCTCGCAGTGCAGATGCAAAAAGTTCAGCCGCGCCCCCGCGGTCGCGTCCACAATCCGCTTGTCAAAGGGCGCGCTGAACCGCGCATACTCCTCCGGCGAAAGGTCGCTTCGCTTGGGGTTCGCAATCGCAAACAAAATCCCCGCCGCGCCCGTCGCGAACGCCCTCTTGGCATGGTGAATGCTCGACTCCGTCAGCACGTCCAGCGCATCCAGCAGCCGCCGCGGATTCTCCTTCTGCATCCGGAAAACCTCTTCCCGCGACGAAAGATTCACCGCCACCTGCCACGGATTGAAAACCGTCTCAATGAAATACGCGTCGCCCTTCAACCCGCTCTTGATCAGTTCCAGCGCCCGAATCTGCTCCGGAAACGGATTCTCCAGCGCCTTCAGCTCATACCAGTTTCCTGCCGGCTTGGGATAAGCAAAGTCGCTCATCACCTTCACAATGTCGGTCTTGAACTTCCAGTGGTAATCGAGCGTAGCCTTGGCGTGTACCTCGGCCGTCTGCGGCCCCATGTGGTGCCAATGCGTAAACGGAACCCGGTCCACATCTCTTCCTGCCAGCGCGCGGTCCACGCGTTCCTTGCGCGTCAGCGGCGTGCGCCCCGCCACCTGGCCAAGCAAAGGTTGTGCCACAGTGGCCCCAGCCACAGCAGCGGCAGAACGAAGAAAATCCCGACGGTCCATCATCGAAGAAGGCATCCCAGGCTCCCAGCAACGCATGATCTCAACGCGCCCCGTCGCACGGCCCCAGCTTCAGCAATCCCGCCCTGACCCAGTCAAAGCAGATTGGCGCCAGCATGCATGCGACACGGCAGTTGGTACGTAGCTTGAGAGTAGTCCATTCCCCCCAACCGCGTCGGCCAGGCGCAGGGCCACACCCAAAATGCCCGTGCATTCATCACGCCGCTCCGCGAGTTGGCCCGGCTCCCCGCGGTCCCTTCGCCGGCTTTGGCACGCATTGCTGGCGAAAGGACCCCGGAGCGCGTTCATTTACAAGCCAAGTACCCGCGCAGCCTTGATGTAGTCGTGAAAGAGCTGAACCTGAGCGGCCTGCGAGCAGAGCAGCTGCCGCACCGGGAACGGAAGTATCTGCTCCAGCGCCTTTGCGTACGCCGCCACAGATTTCCCCTCGGCCTTCTCCGCGGTCTCCAGCAGCGTTTGATCTCCGCCGCCCAGTTTGGCCTTCAGCTCGCCCCACACACGCTGCGCCGTCGCGCTCATGCTGCCGCCCTCCTTGATGTCGTGTACCCCGTCCTGATGCAGAATCGTTTCCAGATCGCCCCGAAACTCCGCGCGCTGCAAACTCTCATCAAGAAAGTAGAGCTTCAGCGTGGGGTCATTCAGTTCCTCGCCAATCTTCTGAAACTCCTTTTGGCTGTCAATCAGGCTATCGATAACCGAGTGCAGCGTCTCTTCAACTTCCAGCAGTGTGTTTGATGGATTCGACATGGGTCTTTTCTCCAGTGTGCGGTTGCGATCTTGGATGTGCGAGCCAGTCCGGCGACTGATTTGCGATTCCCGTCCATCGCCGGCAAAGGGAGAGAACAGGACCAGCTCCAGTCTCGAGTGTCAGGCCTAGGTTCTCTCAACCAGATCGCCCGCGCTGTGCTGGATCGCTCATCCTGCGCGGGGGATTGCTCGCCCGGCTAAGGGGCCACAAAATGCAGTTGCGGCGAAGGCGATTTAGCTCCCCGCCTGCCCCTCATGAAAATGCCGCCAGATCGTCTCCGCCGTCTTTCGCGATACCACTGCCGCCAGCGACTCCGCCGTTGCCTGCTGCACATCCCGCAAGCTCCCAAAGTGCGTCAGCAGCCGTTGCCGCGTCTGCGCCCCCACCCCCGGAATCTCCAGCAGCTCCGACGACCGGTCCCGCATCGCCCGCCGCTGCCGGTGGTACCCCACCGCAAACCGGTGGCTCTCATCGCGAATCAGTTGCACCAAATGCAGCACCGGCGACCGCCGGTCCAGCACCACCGGCTCCTCCTCATTCCCGTAGAGATAAATCACCTCTTCCTTCTTCGCAATCGAAGCCAGCGGCTGCGACGTCAGTCCCAACCCCTCCAGCGCCTCGGCCGCCGCATGCAACTGCCCCAGCCCGCCATCAATCAAGATCAGCGAAGGCATCGCCTGCCCCTCATCCTGCAACCGCTTGTAGCGCCGCCCCACCACCTCGCGCATTGAGGCAAAATCGTCCACGCCGGCCACCGTCTTGATCTGGAACTTCCGGTAAGCCTGCTTGTTCATCTTGCCGTCTTCCCACACCACCAGCGACGCCACCGTCTCCGCGCCCTGAATGTGCGAAATATCAAAGCACTCAATCCGCTTCGGCAGCTCCGGCAACAGCAGCACATCCGCGAGTGCCTCCTGGATCGCCTTCCGCGAAGGCTCCAGCACGCGAAATCTCTGCGTATAGCTCTGCTTCGCGTTCTGCCCCGCCAGATCCACCAGCGACCGCTTCTCGCCCCGCTGCGGCACGGCTAACTCAATCTTGTGCCCCGTCCGCTCCGTCAGCAGCGCCGCCAGCGTCTCCCGGTCGTCAAAATCCACCGGCACCAGAATGCTCCGCGGAACATATTGCTGATCGATATACAACTGCTTTAGCAGCGCCGAAAAAACCTGCCCTGCGTGAAAAGGCCTCTCCGCGCCTTCTACTTCCTCGCCCTCCGCGTCCAGCGGTTCCAGCAACTCCGGCAGATCTTCCCAGAAAAACTCCCGTCGGTCCACAATCTTTCCCGCCCGCACATGAAACAAATTCACCGCCAGCGCCCCATCCTCAAAGTGGAACCCGAAGACATCGGCATCGTCGCCCAGCTCGGCGGTCGCAATGCGTTGCTTCTCCTGCAATTGGTGAACCGTCGACAACTGATCTCGCAGCCGCGCCGCCGCCTCAAACTGCTCTGCCTCCGCCGCCGCCATCATCCGCGCCGCCAGCGTGCGTTCCAGCTCCGCGTGCCGGCCTTCCAGAAAAAGCTGCGCATCCTTCACCGCATCCGCATACTTTTCCGGCGTCGTCAGCCCCTCCACGCAAGGCCCCAGGCACCTGTGGATGTAGTACTGCAAACAAGCCCGCGGATGATACCGCTCCAGATCCACCTTGCAGCTCGGAATCAGAAAGCTGCGATGAATCAGCTCCACTATCCGGTAAGCCAGGTTCCCCGGAAAATACGGCCCATAGTACGCCGCCCCATCCTTGCGCAGCCGCCGCGTCACAAACACCTTCGGGAACCGGTCCCCCAGCGTCAGCTTCACATACGGGTAAGTCTTGTCGTCGCGCAGCAGAATATTGAACCGCGGCTTGCGCTGCTTGATCAGGTTGTTTTCCAGCGCCAGCGCTTCGTGCTCGTTGGCCACCAGAATGTAATCCAGATCCACAGCCTCGCGCATCAGCGAGCCGGTCTTCACATTTGCCTGCGAAGCCTCCAGCAGATACGAACGCACCCGCGACCGCAGGTTCTTGGCCTTGCCTACATAGATCACCTCGCCCTCGGCGTTCTTATACAGATACACGCCGGGCTGCGTAGGCAAACTGCGGATTTTCTCGTAGAGGTCCATCGAATGGGCTCAGGCCAACTCTCAGAATAACGGGAGCAGAGGAAATGCGGCGAACAGGGAGAAGGGAACAGGGAGCCACGACGGTCTCAGGCTGCATTGGCCAGCGCTACGCAATCCTTACCCTTTCCGGTAAAAACTACCCGATCCCGCTAAGATTCGCTTTCTGCACTCATGCCCCTAACACCCATCTCTGCAATCGGTTGCACCCCGAAGATCGATTGGTCCTTCATGTGCACTCCCAGCGGCGAGAGAGAACCTCTCCACCGGCGGCAACGCCGCTCGGATGCAAGTCAGGGTACGGGAAGGAACAGAACCATGAATCTCCGTGAACGTGCAAAGCGCATGGGCGTTTTGGAAGTTGCAGTCCTGATCGCCATGCTGAGCGTCACCGGCTGCGCAACCAAGAAGTATGTGCGCAACCAGACTGCTCCGCTGATTGACCAGGCCAACCAGTTGGATGCAAAATCGGCGGCCAACAATCGCGCAATCCATGACGTTGACGACCGCGCCCAGGCCGGCATCAAGCAGGTCCAGGGCTCAGCCGATGCGGCCACCCAGAACGCGCAAAACGCCGCCAGGGCAGCCGGTGATGCCCAGTCCGCAGCCGATCTCGCCGTGCACCGCGCCGATTCGCTTGAGAGTGTCGTCAAGGGCCTCGACAATTACAAGCCCGGCACCAACCTCTCGGTCACATTCGGCTTTGACAAGGCCGTCCTCACCAAAGAAGATCGCGACCAACTCGACGCTTTTGCCGCTCAGCTCACCGCCGCCAGCGGCTACATTCTTGAGGTCACCGGCGGCACAGATTCCACCGGAGCTGCCCAATACAACTACGACCTCAGCCAGCGCCGCGCCGACGCAGTCGTGCAATACCTGGCCGCCAGATACGCCGTCCCCGCCCACCGCTTCTATCTTATCGGCATCGGCAAAGACAAGCAGGTCGCGCCCAACACCACCGCAGAGGGCCGCCGCCAGAATCGCCGCGTAGAAGTCCAGTTGCTCTCCAACTCCGGCGTCACCTCCGCAACGGCGACCCCGTCGCCCGGTAGGCAGTCCGGTCAAACAGCATCCAACTAGCAGATTCCCGGGATTTCGGCCCGAAAGCGAGAAGGGGCAGACTCCGCAATCATCTGGAGCCTGCCCCTTCTCTTCATCCAGCCAATCAAGGATCAGCTCGCAGCGTCGTCAAGCTGCTTCACATGCTCCGCGCGCACCTGGCTTGCCGTAAACAAGCTCAGGAATGGCGCGCCCTGTGCCGCGGCTTCCACCGCCGGACGCCCGTTGGCCTCTTCCCGTTCCACCAGGCACACCACTGCGGCCACCACCATACCCGCCTCGCGCGCAGCCTCAATCGCGTTGATCGTCGAAGCACCGGTGGTGCACACGTCGTCCACAATCACGACGCGCGCTCCCTGCCGGCAGAAGCCCTCGATCCGCCGCCCTGTCCCGTGCGCCTTCTCCGCCTTGCGCACCAGGAACCCATGCAGAAGCTGCGCGCCAGGATGCTCCAGAGCACGCCACGCGCTGGCCGTCGCTACGTTTGAAACAATCGGGTCGGCGCCCATGGTCAGGCCGCCCACAGCTTCCGCGTCAACGTGGTGCGCCTCCAGCAGTTCAAGCACGGCGTGCCCGGTCAGCCGCCCGCCCTCGGCGTGCAGCGTCGTGGTCCGGCAGTCAACGTAGTAGTCGCTGCTCCCGCCTGACGACAGTTTGAACTGTCCCAGCCGGAAGCTGATTCGCGCCAGAAGAGCAAGCAATTGCTGTGCATGTGTAGGTTGTGTCATCACTCAAGATTGTAATCGCAAGGCAGCGCAGGGAACAGGGAACACGGAACAGGGAAGGCCTGCTCCCGCGAGCAACCACGCCCATCCCGGCAGCGAAGAAGCTGGAAGCTGGATGCTGCCTGGCGCCTACTTCCTATTCCCTAACCACTAACCACTGCTCTTTTCACATCTTGTCCAGATGCCGGAACCCGCCGGTGCCCAGCAGCATGAGAAAGAACAGGAGAAAGTTGTAGCAGGCATGCACCAGCACGCTGGCTGCCAATGACCGCGTGCTCAGCCGCGCCCAGCACAGCACCAGGCTTACGCAGATCAGCAGCAGAAGCGGACCCGTCGCGTAGCTGGTCTGCTCCCCATGCATCAGCGCAAAGGGAACGCTGGTGAGAATCGAGCCGGCAACCATCGCCGGAACTGACCACAGCGGATGCCCGTTCTCATCCGATCCCCGGGAGGGCTCGCCGGAGATCCCCTCAGCCATCCAGTCGTAGGCCGTGCAAAGCGCCGGCAGCAGAAAACCTCGAAAGATAATCTCTTCAAAAAACGGCGCAAAGGTGACGCCGAAAATGAACAGCAGCCAGGCTGCTCCGGGAGTGCGAAAGACCTTGTCCATCGGCGTGTTCTGCGGACCTGGCATCAACGCTCCGTTCACCAGCGCCAGCACAAAGCAGGCGCTGGCCGCCCCAAACAGCCGCAGGCGCAGATGCACGGCCGTCAAAGCCCGCCACTGCAAGCCCGCAAACAGGCTCTTGTGCCAGAGAAGCGGAAACACAAGCAGGCTCAGGATGAAGGTCAGCACGTAGAGGACGGCCATGCTGCCCAGCATGTAGTGGATTTCGGTGACGGCCTGCGCCGCCGTGGCTACGCCAAACAGATGGAAGTGCAGCGCGAGGTTGCCCAGCAAACCCGCGCACACCGCGGTCGTGAGGCTCAGGATGGCGAGCAGGCAGAGATTCCCAAAGTGGGGAATGCGCGGCGGCGTCTCAAGATCCGCCTTGGAGAACGACTGGAAGAGCAGGCGCGGTTCGGTTTCAGCGAAGCGTTCCTCAGGCGCGGGAGGAACCGGCATAAACCCAACCGGGTCATCGCCCGTCCAGCCGGCTGAGCCAGGGTCAGAGACGCGCTCCGCGCTCAAGCCAGCATCCGCCGCAACCGTCCCCGCGAACAAGTCCGCCTCTTCCTGGTTGGGGGTTGCGTCTTGCGGATCGAGCGGGTCGTGCCCGGGCAGGGTGCTCATGCCAGCCCCGTCTTCTTCGTGCGGGGACCTGAGCTTTTTCCACCTGTCTTCAACGCAACTGGCCGCCTGGCCTTCGCGCGGGCCGCTGCCAGGTCTTCTTCAGCCGGAGTTGCCCGTTGCTTGCGCTTTGCTTTGACAGGCGCAGGCGGCGGCAGGCCATCTCTGCGGCTTAAAGCCAGATCGTTTGCGCCGGCAGATTCGTCCGTCGCTGCGTCGGCGCCGGTCTCCAACTCCAGCGAGGTCAGCTTCCCGTTGCTCGATGTGTAATACCGCTTCAGAAATTGTCCGGTATACGATCCCGGCGTGGCGGCAATCTGTGCCGGCCGTCCCTGGCCCACAATCTGCCCGCCATCCTCGCCGCCCTCCGGCCCCAGGTCCAGAATCCAATCCGCATTGCGAATCACGTCCAGGTTGTGCTCGATGATGATCACGGTATTGCCCAGGTCGGCGAGCCGGTGAAGCACTTCCAACAGCTTGCGCACATCGTCAAAGTGCAGCCCTGTCGTCGGCTCGTCCAGCAGGTAGAGCGTGCGCCCTGTCTGCCGTTTGCTCAGCTCGCGCGCCAGTTTCATCCGCTGCGCCTCTCCGCCTGAGAGCGTGGTCGCGCTCTGCCCCAGGTGGACATACCCCAGCCCCACATCCACCAGCGTTTGCAACTTTTGCCTCACCTGCGGCACATCGGTCAGCAGCGGCAGCGCATCTTCAATCGTCAAATCAAGAACGTCGGCAATTGAGTGCCCGTGGAACTTGACCGCCAGCGTCTCCTGGTTATAGCGCCGCCCGTTGCACACTTCGCATTGCACGTAGACGTCCGGCATGAAGTTCATCTCAATTCGGCGCTGCCCGTCGCCCTGGCAGGTCTCGCACCGCCCTCCGGTCACGTTAAAGCTGAACCGCCCCGCCTTGTAGCCGCGCTCACGCGACTCCGGCAGCATCGCGAACAAATCCCGGATTGGCGAAAACACCTGGGTATACGTCGCCGGATTCGACCGCGGGGTGCGCCCAATCGGCGACTGGTCGATCCGCACCACCTTGTCAATCTGCTCCGCGCCTGCCAGCGTATCGTGCGCCCCCGGCTCCTCGCGGGAGCCATAGATCGTCTTGGCCAGCGACCGGTAAAGAATATCGTTGATCAGTGTGCTCTTGCCGCTGCCGCTCACGCCTGTCACCACTGTCATCACAGACAGCGGAATGCGGATATTTACGTCGTGCAGGTTGTGCTCGCGCGCTCCTGTTACGGTAAGCCACTTGCCCGTCAGCGACCGCGGCCTGGCCCGGTGCACCATCCCGCTCTGGCCTGAAAGATAGCGCCCGGTCAGCGACTCAGGGCAAGCCATAATCTCTGCTGGGGTGCCCTGCGCCACGACCATCCCGCCGAGCCGCCCCGCGCCGGGCCCCAGGTCCAGAACATAGTCCGCGTGCCGGATCGTCTCTTCGTCGTGCTCGACCACGAGGACAGTGTTGCCCAGGTCGCGGAGCTTTTCCAGCGCGCCAATCAGGCGGTTATTGTCCCTCTGGTGCAGCCCGATCGAGGGTTCGTCCAGCACATACAGGACCCCGCGCAGCTTCGACCCGATCTGCGTGGCCAGCCGGATGCGTTGACCCTCGCCGCCCGAAAGCGTTGAGGCATTGCGGTCCAGCGCCAGGTAATTCAGTCCTACCGCGCACAGAAACTCCAGCCGTTCCACAATCTCCCGCCGGATGCGCTCCGCCACCAGCGCCTCGCGCAAGGAGAAACCCAGATTGATCGCCGCCGAGAGCGCCCGGTTCAGCGGCAACGCTGTAAAGTCGGCAATCGAGAGGCCACCAATCTTTACCGCCAGCGACTCCGGCCGCAGCCGCTTTCCCCGGCAAACCGGGCAAGGCGTCGCCGACATGTAATTCATCATGTACTCGCGATAGCCGTCGCTGCGCGCCTCGTCGATCGAGTCGCGCAGAAAAGTGAGAATCCCGTGGAACCCTGTGCGCGGGGCCTCGTTCTTCGGGGGCCCATAGACCAGAATGTGCTGCTGCTTCGGCGGCAGATCTTCAAAAGGAGTCTTCAAATCGATGTTGTACCGGTCCGCGGCCAGGTGCAGCAGCTTCAAGAGATAATGTGACGACGAGCCCGGCCCCAGTCCGCCATCCAACAGCGGCTTTGACCAATCCGTAATCACCTTCGCCGGGTCAAGATCGTAGAGCGACCCCAGCCCATGACACTCCGGGCACGCTCCAAAAGTTGAATTGAAGCTGAAGCTGCGCGGTTCCAGTTTGGGCACGTCCAGACCGCAATCGGGGCAGGCCATCGACGACGAGAACAGTTGCTCCTCGGCGCCCGTCACGGCCACCACCACCAGCCCGTTTGCCAGTTGCAGCGCCTTGGCCACGGCCAGGTCAAGCCGCTTCTCAACCGACGGCTTGCCGGGAGCAAGTGGAGGCGCATCTGCCGCGGGCGGCTTCAGCAGAATCCGGTCAATCACCGCTTCAATCGTGTGGTTCTTGCGCCGGTCAATGATTACCGGCTCGGAGAGATCGACCATCTCCCCGTCGACCCGCGCCCTGAAGCCCTGCTGATCCAGCTGGTCGAAGAGCTCCTTGAACTCGCCCTTGCGCCCGCGCACGATCGGCGCCATCACCGTCACGCGCTCGCCCATCCCCAGTTGCAGAATGCGCTGCACAATCTGCTCGGCCGTCTGCCGCGCAATCGGCCGGCCGCACTGCGGGCAATGCGGCGTGCCCACCGATGCGTACAAGAGCCGCAGGTAGTCGTAGATCTCGGTAATGGTTCCAACGGTGGAGCGGGGGCTGCGGCTGGTCGTCTTTTGCTCGATGGAGATGGCCGGGCTGAGGCCTTCGATCGAGTCCACATCCGGCCGCTCGATTTGATCAAGGAACTGCCGCGCATAGGCTGACAGCGTCTCCACATACCGCCGCTGCCCCTCGGCATAGATGGTGTCAAAGGCCAGCGAGCTCTTGCCGGATCCGGACAGGCCGGTGACCACGGTAAGCGTGTTGCGGGGGATGCGCACATTGATGTCGCGTAAATTGTGCTGGCGCGCCCCGCGCACCGAGATGTGTGTGATGGCCATGGTTTGGGAAGGTCGGGTAACTCCAGGCGCCGCTCCCCAGCCAGCGGCCGGAACTCAACACCCTGAGGGTATTCTATTGGTCAATAGAAACAAGGGTCAACGCGCCCGGTTTTCTGCGACAATCACTGCAATGATTCCGGGCAGTTCTTTTCGGGTTCGCCCGGAGATGCAGCACTGATCGGCAGGCAGGCGCAACCAACCAGGGAGATTGAGGCAGGCACGATGGCGGATGTGTTGAATTTGGCAATGTTGAGTGCTGCGTCGGTGGCTGCAATGGCGTTTGGCCTTTTTTCGGCGTATGGCATTCTCCGCGCCGGTTTCGCGCTCATGCGCCAGCAGCGCCGGCCGGTTCCGGTGCAGGTTCGTCGCGAAGCAGCTCAGGTCTTATAGGCAAAAAATCCGCCGATCGCCCGCGGAGTCAGCCCATCGGTCTCATCCGGTAGCGCAATCCAAGCTGATTTCAGAGTCTTCCCTTACGGCGGAGTTGGCCGCCCCTGCTGTTGCTGCTGCTGCCGCTGTTGCATCTCCTGCATAATCTGCTGCGGCGTTCGCGGCGGCCCACCCGGCGTAAAGCCGGATCGCACCGGATTCATGATGGGCTGCTGTTGCTGCTGCTCTTCGTTCTCGTTGTCAGCCGAGTCCTCATCGCCGTTGCCCGAGGGGTTCTTGTTCGCCCCCTGCGCGTCGCCGCTGTTGCGCGAACTCAGCACGATCTCCCGCGGGGCTCCCTTGCCCAGATCCCCGATCATCAGCACGTTGTAACCCGACCCCTGAAGAAGCTGCGAAAGCACATCGCGCGCCAGGCCGGGGCCGAAGGCGCCGAAAACCCGCTCATCGCTCACATCGCCCTCCACCGTCGCTCCTGTTGCTGTCTCCACATCCTTCAGAATCTGTTGCAGGCTTGAGTTTTCAGCATCGATGCGCAGTCCCTGGCTATCCCAGACCACCGCGGCGGGGTTGGCCTTGTCGTCCACCGGCCACTTGGGCAGCTCAGGCGGCTTGGGCGCTTCCGCCATGGGAGACGCGACAGCGGGTTGCGCCTTCAGGTGGGCCGCGCTTGGCCGTTTGCGACGATGAACGGGCTTGTGCGCGATAGCGGCGGCCGTTGGTGTTGCGGAGGGCTTTCCGGCCGGCGTCTGGGCTGCTGCCAGCCACTGCCAGCCAACCCCAGCCGCCAATGAAATGACCAGGGCGCACCGCGCAAAGGTTACCAGCGATTTCAGGGAGCCTCTTGGGTGGGGGCAACGTTCAGTCGCGTCCTGCGCTTGCGGTTCGATCGATTTGCGCATGGCAATCCGCTCCCCGGCCAGGTGCCTGGATCCAGGGCATCCAAGACGCTCCCGGCTTCGGCATTTCGTTGCCGCTCTCTTGTACTAGACTAACAGTGGTCCGCGAACGCTCGAAAGTTGTTTCGCAGGGCAGAGAGGATGTTCCCTGAAGATGCGTGTCTGTTTGAAGGGTTCGACAGCGTTGAAGGCGTCGAGATTGGTAAACTTCGCCAGCATTGCGGTTCTCCTGCTCGTGGCGCCGGCCCTTGCGCAGGCCGCCAGTTGCACTACCCAGGCGGCCCTGCTGCCCCAGGACCGGGCCGCGCTCGCCAACGCCGGGGGCCGGCTCGCCACGGCCGTGGTCCAGCAGGATTTCACCACCCTGCAGGCCGCGCTTTTGCCCGCCGAAGCCGCCGAGTGGAATGGCATCCGCGGTGTGGTTGAACAGGCGGCGCCCCTGGTGAAAGCCGGTCTGCCCCAGATCCGCAACCTCTACCTGCTTGACAACTCCACGCAGACCGCAACCGCCGACACCCAGTTCTTCTGCTCCAACTCGAGCGGTTCGCTCACTGTCACCATCACCATGCACGCGCTGCCCCCCGGCCGTTATGCGATCGTTTTGGCAGACGCCACCGGAGCCGGCCTGAGTGGCCAGATCGGCCTCATCCTCGCCTGGGACACCACTTTCACCCCCGCCTGGAAGCTTGGCGGCGTGACCGTCCGCCCCGGCCTGCTCGATGGCCACGACGGCGACTGGTACTGGACCCGAGCCCGCGAACTCGCCCGCCTCAATATGACCTGGAGCGCCTTTTACTGTTATGAAGCCGCCCGCTATCTGCTGCTGCCCGTCGACTTCATCTCCTCGCCCAATCTCGAAAAGCTCGGCAACGAGCAGGCGCAACTCAAGAACTCCCCATCCGACGCGTTTCCCTTCACGCTGCCCGCCGGCGACCGCAACTGGAAGATCGACTCTGTCCACCTCGACACCACGCTCCGTCAGCCTGACCTCGGCGTCACCTACCAATCCACCGGCGTCACCGACCCCGCCGCCCAGCGCACGGAGGCCATCGCTGTCCTCAGCGCCCTGTTAAAAGCCCAGCCGGGTCTGCGCGAAAACTTCCACGGCCTCTGGGCCTATGCTGTCAACAACGGCAAAACCAACCCCGTGATGGAACTGCCTATGGCGCAAATACCTTGAAAGCAGGGAACAGGGATTAGGGATTAGGGACCAGGGACTCTAGGGAACAGAGGCAGGACTCAATCTCTGCGAACAGCTAACAGCTAACGGCTAAGAGCTAACGGCTAGCGGCTAACGACAAACACCGAGGAAGAACTTCCAATGTCCGCCATCATCGATCTACGTTCTGATACCGTTACCCGTCCCACTCTTGAGATGCGCGCTGCCATGTCGGCTGCCGAAGTCGGCGACGACGTCTACGGCGAAGACCCGACCGTCAATCAACTGGAACGCCGCGCCGCCGAGATGTTCGGCCGCGAAGCCGCTCTCTTTGTCCCCTCCGGCACCATGGGCAACCAGATTGCCATCCGCCTCCACACCCATCCCGGTCAGGAAGTGATCGCCGACGCCCGCGCCCACATCCTCGACTACGAGATGGCCACCACCGCCGTTTTCTCCGGCTGCCTCATCCGCGCCGTGCCCACCTCGAACGGCATCCTCACCTGGAAGCACATTGAGCCGGTGATCTATGGCCGCGGCGCATTCCGCGCGGCCACGGGGCTGATTGAGCTCGAAAACACCCACAACATGGCTGGCGGGCGCTGCACGCGCCTTGAAGTTTTGGAAGAGATCTGGGGCCAGGCCAAGCAACGGAAGTTGCCGATCCACCTTGACGGCGCCCGCATCTTCAACGCCGCCGTTGTCCTCAATACGGACGTGAAAACCCTCACCAGCGGCTTTGACACCGTGATGTTCTGTCTCTCCAAAGGCCTCGGCGCGCCCGTCGGCTCGCTCCTCGTGGGCTCGGAGGAACTCATGGCGCGTGCCCGCCTCTTCCGCAAAGCTCTCGGCGGAGGCATGCGGCAGGCCGGCATTCTGGCCGCGGCCGGGCTCATTGCGCTTGAGAAGATGCCTGCGCGCCTACATGAAGATCACGCCAACGCCCGCCTGCTTGCCGAGGCGCTGAAGAACCTTGAAGGCATCAGCCTCGACCTCAAATCCGTCGAAACCAACATCGTTATCTTCAAGGTCAGCGGCAAGCTCAGCGCGCCCGATCTGCTGGCCCGTCTCAAGGCCCGCGGCATCCTGGCCAGCGCCATCGGTCCCGACGCCATCCGCCTCGTCACCCACTACGACGTAGACCGCTCCGCCTGCATCGCCGCCGCCGAAGCGCTCTCCGAAGAAGTCCAGGCCGCCGTCACCGCCTGACAACTTGCCGAAGCCGAACCAGCGCCCAACCATCACCGGCACACAACAAAACAAAAAAAATTGCGGAGCCGAAGCCCCGCCCTTCTGCATCTTGTCGCGGAACCAGTTTGTCGCACCACTGCCAAGACAGGCCGATTCTGCAATCGCGCCTGGAAATTTGGTTGCCCCAGGTCCCGCCTTTGGGACCTGGGAAGCCACATATGTACGCGGTCGTGGTACTAGCTGATTTCAATCACGTCTGAAGCCGCCGCCGCAGCAGCCTCGGCCTGCACCATCAGCTTCTCCGCCACAGCATAAAACTCCGCTGCCTGCGGGCTCTTCGGCCCCGCCAGCGCCACCGGCAATCCCTTGTCCCCGCCTTCGCGAATTGCGGGCACCAGCTCAATCGATCCCAGGAACGGAATGTTGAACTGCTGCGCCGTCCGCTCGGCGCCGCCCTTTGAGAAGATGTCGATCTCCTGGTGGCAGTGCGGGCAGGTAAAGTGGCTCATGTTCTCCACAATCCCCAGCACCTCCACGTTCACCTGCGCAAACATCTCCAGCGCCTTGCGCGCGTCTTGCAGCGCCACGTCGCTCGGCGTTGACACCACCACCGCCCCGGTCAGCGGAACGGTCTGAACGAGTGAGATCACCACATCGCCGGTCCCCGGCGGCAGATCCACAATCAGGTAGTCCAGTTCGCCCCAGTCCACCTGCTGCAAAAACTGCCGGATGATCTGGTGCAGCATCGGCCCACGCATCACCAGCGGTTTGTCGCCCGGTGAAATATACCCAATCGAGATGGTCTTGACGCCGTGCGTCAGGTTGGGCTCAATCTGGTTGTTGGGGCCAACCTTCGGCTGCTGCGTTGAACCCATCATCAGCGGAACGTTGGGGCCATAGATGTCGGCGTCAATCAGGCCTACGCGCTGTCCCAGTTTTGACAGCGCAATGGCCAGGTTGACGGCGACTGTGGTTTTGCCCACTCCGCCCTTGCCGGAACCGATTGCAATAATCTTGGACACGCCCGGTAAAGCCAAAGGCGAAGGCATGGCAGGTGAATGCGCCATAAGTTTGTGTTGCTCCTTTTCTTTTCCCTGAACTTGAATTTGAACTTCAGAATGCTGTTGGTGCTAGGCTAGACAGCCGGTCGATTCTCCAGCGCGGCGGTGGCCTCGCGCCCCTCTTTGCGACGCGCGGATTCGGCCTCGCGGTGCTCCCTGCGCAACAGCGCATCGGCATGGCGCCGCACCTCGTCGGCCGTCTCGGGAATCAGCCCAGGCACGCGGACCGGCTTGCCGTCTTTGTCAATCGCCACAAACACCAGGTAGGCGCTGGCCACGTGCCGCTGGATGCCGGTCTGGGTGTCTTCCGCCCACACCTTCACGCCCACCTCCATTGAGCTCGAAAATGCGCGATTGATGCTCGACTTGAGCGTTACCAGGTTGCCCAGGTGTACCGGCCGGATGAAATCGATGTGGTCCATAGCCGCCGTCACAATATAGGTGCGCGCATGCCGGTAGGCGGCCATGGCCGCCGTCAAATCGATAAAGTGCATTAGCCGCCCGCCCAGCAGATTGCCGAGGGTGTTGGTGTCGTTGGGCAAAACGATCTCCGTCATCTCTGACTGGGTGCTGGCCACCGTACGCGCAACTGGATTGTTCACCGCGGTGCTCATTGTGTGTTGCTCCGTTTTTCTTGCGTGCTGCTGGTCTCGTTCGCCGCCAGATAAAATGGAACTGGCCGCCGGTTTGCCAAGGCTCGCTCTTCCAGTTTCGGCAATCGCAGCCAATTACGCAAATCCTCCCGGCTCAACGCGTTCACAGGTGAGGCAAATGGACAAGATTGAGGGACTGACCGAGATTCTCACCATGGATCCAAAAAACAGTTTTGCCCGCTACGGCCTGGCCATGGAACTGGCAGGCCGCGGCGACACTGAGGCTGCGCTGGCCGAGTTCGCCAGGCTTCTTGAAAATGATCCCGGCTATACCGCCGGATACTTTATGGCCGCACAGACCCTGGCCAATGCCGGCCGCACGCCGGAGGCCATCGAACGCCTCAAATCCGGCATCCTGTCCGCGCAGCAGAGCGGAAACCACCATGCCCTCAGCGAGATGCGGGCCATGCTCGATGAATTGGACCGATAAGGCATCGCCCGTGTCTCCGCTCCCTTCATGGAACCTTTACCTGCACGGCGGACCGATTCCAGCGCCCAACGAACCCTAAATTTCCCGCGCGCGTCTACACTAGCAATATGACAAAGTATTCCATCGTCGTGCCGTTCAACAACGAGGAAGAGAACGTCACTATTTTGTATGCCCGCCTCAAGCAGGTGATGGAGCTGGTGGGCGATAGTTTTGAGCTGGTCCTGGTCGACGATGGTTCCAGCGACCGCACCTATCGATTGCTTGAAGAAATCGCAGCCGTCGATAGTCGCGTGCTGGTGGTGAAGCTACGCCGCAACTTCGGCCAGACCTCGGCCCTGGCCGCGGGCTTTGATAATGCCTCGGGCGAGTTCATCCTCGCCATGGATGGCGACCTGCAGCACGATCCCAATGAGATTCCCCGTTTTATTGAGAAGCTTGAAGAAGGCTACGATGTGGTCTCCGGCTGGCGCAGAGAGCGCTCTGACAACCTCCTCCTGCGCCGCATCCCCTCCCAATGCGCCAATTGGCTCATGGCCTGGCTTTCGGGCGTGGATCTGCATGACTTTGGCACGACCTTCAAGGCCTACCGTCGCGAAGTCATCCTGAGCATCCCGCTGTATGGCGAAATGCACCGCTTCATTCCCGCGCTTGCCAGTTGGTATGGCGCCTCAACCTGCGAGATTCCCATCAGCAATCTCCGTCGCGTCCGCGGAAAAAGCCATTACGGTATCGGCCGCACCATCGGCGTCTTCTTTGATCTGATGACCATCCGGTTCCTGCTCAAGTACATGGCGCGTCCGCTTCACTTTTTCGGTAGCCTCGGCATGTTGGGCATGCTGATGGGCGGGCTGATCTCGATGATGTTGGCCGTGAACAAGATCCTCCATCCCCACCAGAGCATGATGGAGGAGCATGGCCCGCTGTTTGTTATCGGCGCCGTTCTGATCGTGGCCGGCATCCAGATGCTCGCCATCGGCCTGCTCGGCGAGTTGCAGGTGCGCCACTACTTCAGCCGCAAACACCCGGCGCCCTACGCCATTGAACGGATGGTCCGCCTGCGCGCATCGCAGGAGCAGACCCTGCTGCCCAAGCGCTAAGCAGCAGAGAACTGGAAACGCAAGAGCAACAGCCCAGCCGGTGTACCTCCGGATGGGGCTTGCTGTTTCCTCTCTCTGCGCCGCGCATTTCTGCTTGCCGCTTCCGCGTTTCAGGGTGCATCCTTGCTGTGACATGAATACCCTTCGGATTCAACGACCAGGCGGCCGCGCTGCCCTCCTGCTCTCCGCTCTCTTCTGCCTCGTCGCCCTTGCCCCTGCCCAAACCAAAGATGCCCCGCCCATCGTTCATATAGCCAACGGCGCTCTGCGCGGCTCGCTCCAGGCCAACACCGCCATCTTCAAGTCCATCCCCTTCGCCGCTCCGCCGGTCGGCGCTCTGCGCTGGCGTCCGCCGGAACCCGCCGCCAACTGGAAGGGCCTCCGCGACGCCACTCAGCCTGCGCCTTACTGCATGCAGAACCCCACGGCGCTCGATCCCTTCATCCAGCCCCTGGCCGCAGACTATGGCGTCAACTTCCCCTCACAGACCGTTCCCACCTCGGAAGACTGCCTCTACCTCAACGTCTACGCGCCCGCGGGGCCCGTGAAATCGCCACTGCCCGTCATGGTTTGGCTTCACGGCGGCAGCAACCGCGTCGGCTCGGGCTCGCAGCCCATCTATGACGGTACCTCTCTCGTCTCTCACGGCGTTCTCGTCGTCACCGTCAACTATCGCCTCGGCATCTTCGGCTTCTTCTCCCATCCCGCGCTCACTGCTGAGTCGCCCCATCACAGCTCCGGCAACTACGGCCTGCTTGACCAGCTCGCGGCCCTCCAGTGGGTCCAGCAGAACATCGCCCAGTTCGGCGGCGATCCGCGGAACGTCACCATTTTTGGCGAGTCCGCCGGCTCCATCGATGCCGCCATGCTCCTCGTCTCGCCGCTCTCCACCAACCTGTTTCGCCGCGCCATTCTTGAAAGCGGCCCTCCGTTCGGCCTCGGCCCGATCCACAATCTGAAGGAAGCTGAAGCCACCGGCGCAGCCCTCGCCAAGGCCGCTCCCGGCAATCCCGCCACGCCGCTGGCAAACCTCCGCAAGCTCAGCGCTCCAGAACTGCTGCAATTTTCCACTGCACGCACCAACGGCGCTTACGATGCCAGTTCCGTCGTGGATGGATGGGTACTCACCCAGTCGCCCGCGCGCGCCTTCGCTACCGGTGCTCTCCAGCCCGCCGACCTCATCATCGGCTTCAACGGCCGCGAACTCAGCGCCTTTCGCGTTGACGCGGCTGCCCTGGCCAAAGCCGCTCCAAAACTGGTGCCGCCCACCAGCGTCACCGCCATGGTGGGCAAGCTCGCTGACACCGCCCGCCCGCTCTACGGCAACTTCACCTACCTCGCCATCGCCAAATACGTCCTCCAGTCCTTCGCTCACAAAGATCAGGCAATCGATCAGCTCTCAAATGACATGCTCATTGCCTGCCCCATCGGCGCCATGGCTGTCCTCCACAAGGCCGCCGGCCAAAAGACCTTCATCTACCGCTTTGACCGCAGCGTCCCCGGCAAGGGCGAGGCCGACCTCGGCGCCTTCCACAGCATCGAGCTGCCCTATGTCTTCAACACATTTTCCGATCGCAGTTGGCGCTGGCTCCCCTTCACCCCCATCGACCTCGCGCTGGCCCCAAGCATCGAAGACTACTGGACCAACTTCGCCAAAACCGGCGATCCCAACGGCTCCGGTGTTCCCGCCTGGCCCGCATGGCAAGACGGCACAGAGCCCTACCTCCAGTTCTCCCCGTCTGCCGTGCCCATCGCGCAGCAAGGCCTGTCTCCGTCTTTCTGTTCTCTCTCTGCCGATCGCCTGCGCAAATCCCTGGCTGGCGCAAACTAGCCTTGCCTCCGCTCTCGTTGTCGCAGTCCTGCGCGTCTGTGCAACCAACATCGGACGCTCGCCTCTGCCGCAAGCACAAAGACCCTTGCGGCAGCAGGGTGTCAAGGTGCATCCTTTCGATGAGATGAAAGCAATCCAAATCAGCGAAACGGGCGGGCCTGAAGTTCTGCAATTGGCCGAGCTGCCCATTCCCCAGCCAGGTCCGGGCCAGGTGTTGATCCGTGTCGAAGCCATCGGCGTCAACTTCATCGAAGTCTACTTCCGCAAAGGCGTTTACAAGGCCGCCCTCCCACTCATCCCCGGCAGCGAGGCCTCCGGCACAGTCGAGGAGCTCGGCCCCGGCGTCACCGGATTTGCAACCGGCGATTCAGTTGCCTCGGTCTCAGTCCTCGGAAGCTACGCTGAGTACGCCCTCGTCCCCGCTGCGCAGCTCGTTAAAGTCCCCACCGGCCTCACCATGGAGCAGGCCGCCGCCGCCCTGTTGCAGGGCATGACCGCCCATTATCTCGCCTACTCCACCTATCCCCTCAAGGCCGGCGACACCGCGCTCGTCCATGCCGGCGCGGGAGGCGTGGGCCTGCTGCTCACCCAGATGGCCGCGCGCATCGGCGCACGCGTCCTCACCACCGTCTCCACGTCCGCCAAGGCCGAACTCTCCCGCGAGGCCGGCGCCAGTGACGTGATTCTCTATACCGAGCAGGACTTCGAAGCCGAGGTCAAGCGGCTGACCAACGGCAAAGGCGTCGATGTGGTCTACGACTCGGTTGGCAAAATCACCTTCGACCAGAGCCTCAACTGCCTCCGCCCCCGCGGCCTGCTCGCCCTGTTCGGCGCATCCAGTGGTCCTGTGCCGCCTTTCGATCTGATTCAACTCAGCGGCAAGGGTTCGCTCTTTATCACGCGGCCCACGCTCTGGCACTACATCGCCACGCACGCTGAGCTCGAATGGCGCGCCAGCGAAGTGCTAAGCTGGGCCGCCAAAGGCGAACTCAAACTTCGCACCGAATATGTCTACCCCCTCGTCGAAGCAGCCCAGGCGCAGACCGATCTCGAAAGCCGGGCCACAACAGGAAAAATCCTCCTCGAACCGTAAAAGCAGTTTTCAGTTGTCAGTCGTCAGCCGCGTGCCCCATCCATTCGTCAGTCTCATCGACGAATGGGTGGGAAACCACGAACCCAGGTTCTCTCTTTCTCGACCCACCACAAAGGATGGGTGCCCCCCGGTCCCTCGCCTTTGGGGACCGGGGATGCCACAACTCCAAACAAACAATCTCCCTGTCCCAGAAGAGCAACCGGAGATTGCAGCAGATAACTGACAACTGACCACTGACAACTAGAAGCTGCCCACCTAATCCGCAGCCCTTCACCTATTCGAAACGAACGCTATGGCCAATGTCTCCGTCTCCCCCACCGACCGCCTCTTCGTCCTGACCGGCGCAGGCATCAGCGCCGAGAGCGGGCTGCCCACCTTCCGCGCGGAAGACGGCCTCTGGGCAGGCAATCGCATTGAGGATGTCTGCACACCCGAGGCATGGGACCGGAACCCGGCGGGCGTGTGGGATTTCTATTCCCTGCGGCGGGAACAGGCCGAGAAGGCCGAGCCGAATCCAGCCCACTTCGCGCTGGCAGAGCTCGAGAAAAACTTAGGCGATCGGTTCTTCCTCTGCACACAGAACGTGGACGACTTGCACGAGCGCGCCGGGTCGAGGCGCCTGGTGCACATGCACGGAGAACTGGCGAAGGCCCACTGCGAGAACGACTGCGGAAGGCCGCCGGTGGACGACACCAACCTCTACACTTCTCTCGAACAGGTGGGCCGCTGTCCCTGCGGAGGACGGCTGCGCCCGCACATCGTCTTCTTCGGCGAAATCCCCCTCGAGATGGACCGCATCCAGGCCGAGATCCAGCGCTGTACCCTCATGCTCGTCGTAGGCACCTCTGGCTCCGTCTATCCGGCTGCCAACTTCGTCCACTGGGCCCGCCAGGCCGGCGCGCGCACCGTCTACGTCGGCCCCGAGCCACCCCTCAACGCTTCCGCCTTCACCCATATAGTTGAAGGCAAAGCCGGAGAAGCCCTGCCCGGCCTTTTCCTCTGCGAGTAAGGCTCCCCTGCTGGCGCTCCTCCGCTGCTACTTTGCCTTGATAAACTCCACCCGCCTGAACCGCAGCGCCGTCCAATCCTCGTCAATCGCGATCGCCCGCACCGTGTCGAACCCTGCCTTCTTCAGCTTGGCCCAACCCGTATCCCGGTTGAAATCGCACGTGTACTTCTTCGAAGTCCCCTTGGGATACGCGAACCACATTGTCGCGTCGCCCTCGGCGCGGGCCGCGATCTTCGGCGCAAGTGCGTCCACCTCGCTCTGCTTTGTCACAAAAGCCAGGCTGAAGCCGATCTTCGCCACCGACTCCATATGGTGATAAATCGTCACAACCGGCAGCTTTGCCAACTCATGCTGAAAGCTCTCCGGCGCACCCAGCACCAGCATCTCCTGGTGCCCCTTCAAATTGAGTTTTTCAAATAGTGTCGCCATGGGTTCTTATCATAGTCAATGCGCTCATAAAATCTGCAATCCATCCAGCCCAAATCCGAACTCTCCGGTCCGCTCTTCCACCCACAGCAAGCCCGCCCGTGCAGGCCTCACTGCGTGGGATTCTCGCCTGCGCCCTCAGGTATCATCAGAGCATTCAGTCTTTTCATCCATCCAAACGAGGAAATGCCGGTGTCTGAAGCAACGGGTCACGTCCTGCCGCAGCAACCTTCTCACAACGTCGCGCCCGAGCCCGGCGCGCAACGCGCAGGCCGGCATCCGCTGCGCATCGCCATCTTTGGTTTTGGAACGGTCGGCAGTTCGGTTGCCCGCATCCTCGTCGAGTCAAGACCTGAAGGCCTTGAGCTGACCCACATCTTCAATCGCGGCGTCAGCCGCAAGCGCGTTGACTGGACCCCGGACAGCGTCGTCTGGAGCGAAGACGCGGATGCGGTTCTCGCCTCGGGTGTAGATGTTGTGGTCGAGTTGGCCGGCGGCCTCGATCCCGCAGGCGGATGGGTCCGGCGCGCCCTCGACTCAGGCAAGAGCGTGGTCACCGCCAACAAAAAGCTGATTGCCTACCATGGGGTGGAACTCGAACGCCTCGCTGCTGCCAAAGGCGGACACTTGAAATACGGCGCTGCCGTGGCCGGCGGAATCCCCGTCATTCCCGCCATCGAGCAGGGCCTGGCCGGCGACCGCATCGAGCGCATTGAAGGCATCCTGAACGGAACCTGCAACTTCATCCTCAGCAAGATGGAAGCCGGTGCCGAATATGCCTCTGTGCTGGCTGAGGCGCAGCAGCGCGGCTATGCCGAGGCCGACCCCACTGAAGACGTAGGCGGCTTCGATGCCCGCGCCAAGCTCTCTATCCTCATGCGCCTCGCCCTTCGCGTTTCCGTCGATCCTGAAGAGATCGTCCCGCAGCCCATCACCACCATCTCCGCCGTCGACTTCAGTTACGCGCGCGATCTCTCCTGCACCGTTCGCCAGGTGGCCCGCGCCGAGCAGACCGGCGGCCAGGTGTCAGCCACCGTCGGCCCCATGCTCGTGGATGTGCGCTCCCCGCTGGCCTGGTCCCGCGGCACGGAGAACATGGTCATCCTCTCCGGGCACTACGGCGGCGATGTCGTCTTCTCTGGCCACGGCGCAGGCGGCCATCCCACGGCCGTCGCCGTCGTCAGCGACCTGTTGGCCTTGGCCCACGGCTCGCGCCGCGTAGAAATTCCCTCCGCCCCGGCCACGGTCAGCGGCGAATTCGAGGTTCCCCATTACATCCGCTTCCTCGTCGACGACCGCCCCGGCATCGTAGCCGCCATCACCGGAGCGCTGGCCAAAGAGCAAATCAACATCCGCGCCATCGTCCAGAAGCCGGGCTTCCCGCAGCATGCCTTGCCGTTTGTCGTCACCGTCGAGCCCTGCAAGTCCTCGGCCATGAAGCGTGCCCTCGCCTCCATCAGACATATGGATTGCATGCGCGAAGAGCCGCTCGATCTGCAGATGTTGGAGTAGCGGATAAAGAGATTGTCCGATCCAGGTTTTCGAATCAGCGCCCGCTGCCGTGCCCGGCAGCGGGCTCAGTCCTTAGCGTTTGACGGTCGCCGGCCCGGTTGACTCGCGCACCACCAACTCCGGTGCCATCACAATCTCGGCCTCAAATTCCTTGTCGCGGTTGGCGATCCGCTCCAGCAGCACCTGCGCCCCGCGTTTTCCCATCTCCAGCAGCGGCTGCCGCACGGTGGTCAGCGACGGCGTCGAGTAGGCTGCCGACTGAATGTCGTCAAACCCCACCACCGACACGTCTCCCGGCACGCTCAGTCCCGAATCCTTCAGCGCGCGAATCGCTCCAATCGCCGCAATGTCGTTGAAACAGAAGACCGCCGTGAAGTCGCACGTCTTCTTGAGCAGCGCTTCCATCGGCTTGTACCCGATCTCCGGAGTCATCGGATGATGCCCGGTCTTCATGGACCATCCGGCCGAGTCGATGCCCATCACCAGCGCGGGATCCAGTTTGACTCCAATCTCGCCCGCCACCTGCTGAATCGCCTGCCAGCGAAACTCCGAATCCGTAATCGCCTTGGGCCCGCGCATGAAAGCAATGCGCCGATGCCCAAGCCGATAGAGGTGGGTCAAAGCCTGGGTCACGGCCAGATGATGATCCAGCACAATGTTGGTCACGTTCGCAACCGCGCTATGGCCTGATATGGCAACCACGGGCACTGGCACATCGATCTGCTCTGCCGGGGTATTCAGCAGCAGAAATCCGTCGACCGCCCGCTCCACCAGCATGCGCGGATACTGCTCGATCAACTCCCGCTTCCAGTCGTGGCAGGCCGTGAAGTAGAAATAATGCGCCCGCGTCAGCTCTTCCACCACGCCGCTCATTACCCGAGTAAAGTAGCCCTCGCTCAGGTCCGGGGCCAGCACCCCCACGCTCATGCTCCGGCTCTGCCGAAGGGAACGGGCAAAATAGTTGGGCCGGTAGTTCAGCCGCTGCGCCGCTTCCTCCACCCGCTTCCGCGTTTCCTGCGGAATCGACTTGCCCGAGGGAGAGTCGTTCAGCACCAGCGACACAGTCGTCTGCGAAAGCTCAAGATGTTCAGCGAGCATCCTCAGGTTCACATGTCCCGGCGGCGTGGAACTCTTCCCCTTTGCCATGTTCGAGTTTTAACACGTTTTCCGCGCCAGAGGAAACACGGATTCCCGCTAATACATCGATTTTCCTATTACTGCTCCTGACAAGAGTCAAAAAGGCCCCGGCGGCCATCGGGCCCGCCGGGGCGATAACACTCCGATCCTGCCCTCGCTTCTTATCGTGCCTGAATCGTATTCACCCCCGGCTTCAGCGCCCACGACTTCCCGCCAAGTTCAAAGCTTCCGCTCAACGTCCCGGGCAGCGTAATCGTAGCGTCCAGCCCCGCGCCCTTCCGCTGATACTCGACCTTGATCTCCCCCTCAGAATGCGGGAAGGTCGCCGTCAGCGAGGGCAGCGCGCCCAGATGTGGCGCTATCCGCACTGTCTTGAATCCCGCGCTCGCCGGCTCAATCCCCGCCACCAGCGTCAGCAGGTCATAGATCGGATGCGCCGTCCATGCATGCGAGTCCGATCGCGTATTTCCCGGTATCTCCGGCCAGGTGCTGAAGTGCAGCGGCAGCAGCTTGCGCCACGGCTCGATCGCGTTTAGATACTCGTTTGCAAGCCCCGCATGATCGAGCGCCCTCGCAAGATAAAACCGGAAGTAATACGACGCACTAAGCACTCCGTCCGCCGGAATATCGCCGGGATTGATTGCCAGCATCCGCCGCAACACATCCTGCTGCTTCTGCTTCGGAACCACGTCATACAACACGGCCAGAATATTCGACTGCTGGCTGAAGTTCTTCTGGTCCGCATTGTCCGCCACCAGCCCCCGCTCCGCGCTCCAGCACTTGTTGTAGATTCCCGACCGCACATGAGCGGCATGGCTCTGGTCGCGAGCGGCAACTGCCGGATCCCCGAGAGCCTTCTCCAGGTCCGCGGCCTCGTCCAGGGCTCCCAGGTATTCAAGCGTCGTCGCGCATGATTGATCTTTCCCGTCGTAAGTCGGAATCTCTCCCGAACTTACCCAATCGACAAAGCTCCACCAAGGCAGCCGGTGCAGCAATCCATCTGCATCCGTGTGATCGGCAAACCACTCCATCACCGTCCGTGTCCCCGGCAACAGCTTCCGTGCCTCCTCCGCATCTGGCCGGTACATCCAGTAGTCGTGCACCATCCCCACATACAGCAGAGAAAACGTCGGAATGAACTGCGACAACTGGCTCGGATAGCGGCTGTGCGTCACTCCCTCCGGCACGCGCGACAGGTCGAAGGCCCGCAGCGCCTGCAGCGGCAGCCGGTCATCGCCGGTCACTACGTACGAGATCAGCGCCTGGATGCGCGTATCGCCCACATACTGCAACTGTTCCCAGTAGGGAGTATCCATGTAGGTCTCGTGCGCATCCAGCCGCGCCGTGCGCCAACTGATCCCCCAAATCCTGTCCAGATCGGGGTCAGGGGAGTGGAACGAGGCGCGCTCCTCAAACGGGTAAGCGGTGAAGTTCGCCTTTAGCGACTCAAGTTGCAGCGGCTCGTCTCCGGTCCGAATGTCCAGGTCGAGATACCGCCATGTCCGCCACCACAAAGGCTCAAACGTCCTATGTGCCCCACCGTCCGGAAGAAAACTGTCTGTGATGCCGTGCGCAATCCGCCCCTCCACCGCGTCGCGGTCGCCTTTGTGGTCATCTTTGTCATAGAGCGCCTCGGCGTAGACCAGCTTGATCTGCGCGCCCTCGCCGCCTGAGACGGTCAGCAGCGGATAGGCCGTCGTTAGCGTCTTCCGGTCGAGCATCAGGTGAACGTGGCTCCTTGCCGCCACAGTGACGGCCGCCTCCGGAAATGCTTTCAGGTCCGGAGTGTCTGCCTGAACAGCACTTCCCGCGCTCGTCGCCGTGTACTCCATGTGCGGCAGCGTATCCGGCGTCAGCCCCCACGGATTGTCCCCAAAGATATCCGCCGAGTGCGCCTTCTCCACGCCCTTCAGAATGTCTTCTCGAAACGGGGAAATCGGCCGTAGCCACTGCGGCCCCGCCGCCTCCGCAGTAATCCACGCCCAGTCATATCGCGCCGCATCCAGCTCTTCGCCGGTGCCCGACGCCATGTACTCCATCACCTTCTCCGGCACCCGGGGCACCACCCGCTGCCCCGGTTCCACCTCCACCAGCCAGCCCTCCGGGGTGCTGATCCCTTCGGCTCCCGTCACCTCGCTCTCAAGCAGAAACGCCGTGCGGTCGGTCATCTGCGCAATCGGCGCATACACGCCAAAGTTCCACACCGTTGCGGTAATCAGGTTTTCACCCGGCTTTAAATACGGTGCCAGGTCAAACCGCTCATAGCGCCAGTGGGCAACATCGCCGCGGGCCGGCCCGTCGCCCACCCGCTGCCCATTCACATACAGCACAAACCGGTTGTCCGCGCTTACCCGCACCAGGTAGCTGGCAGGAATCGCCCCCAGGGTCAATGTATGTCTAAAGTGCAACACCACCGGCTCGCGCAGCGGCGCCGTCGGATGCGTCGTCCACGAGGCATGCCACTCCCGGTCAGGCGGGTCAGGCTGCGCAGCGGCTTGCGCACGGGTGTGAGCGGTGAAGGCAAGGCAGGCAACCACGAGGGCAGGGAAGGCAACAATTCGGCGCATGGGAGGGACCCTTTCAATTTCCAGTTCCCCAGCATAATGGAATTCGAAAACCAAGGGAGGAATTCTTTCTGCTTCATCAACCGCAAGCCGCCCAAAAGCAATCGAATCAGGCGTTGAAGCTGCTCCGGAATACCGCACCTGCGGCAGGCTGTCGTTCCCGGCCCCTCAAACTCGCCTCTACCCCTGCAGTTTGTCTGGTTTTTTGCCTGTATGCGCTTGATTTTGCTCCCTTGTAACCTCCTATTCATCTACTGTAAGTAGCCTTTGAAGGGTGAGCTCCAACGTGACTGAAATTCGCATCTCCCAAGTCCAATTTCAGCCTGAGCCGGGTGCTCCAGGCGGCCAGCCTCCTGCCGGGGGCGATGGCTACGAGGTCTCGGCGGTTCGCTCCTTCCTGCTGGCACGCGGCAACTCAGCCCTTGCCGATCGCGGCTTTCAATGGCTCATGGTGCTTTGCGCGCTCACCATCTTCGGCATCGTCGTGCTCATCGCCTCTGAACTGGTCATCCGCTCCCAACTCGCCTGGAAAACCTTTGGCTTCGATTTTTTCTTCAACGCGTTCACCGATCCGTACTCCCATCTGCGTATGTACTGGGACCCGGTCAACGGGCACTTCAGCGCCCTCCCGTTCCTTTACGGCACGCTCGTCTCTTCGTTCCTCGCTTTGTTGCTGGCGGTCCCGCTGGCCATCGGCGTCGCCGTTTTTCTCACTGAAATGTGCCCCGGCGTTTTGCGTGGCCCTCTGGCCTTCATTACCGAACTGCTCGCCGCCATCCCCAGCGTTATCTACGGCCTGTGGGCAGTCTTCGTGCTGGTGCCGCTGCTTCGCGAGCATGTGAACCCATGGCTCATCAAGCTGCTCGGCTGGACCGGCTTGTTTGGCGACGACAACCCCACCGGACTCGGCTTTGTCGCCGCCGGCATCATTCTCGCCATCATGATTCTGCCCATCGTTTCTTCACTCACCCGCGAAGTGATGACCGCCGTGCCCAACTCGCAGCGCGAAGCCGCGCTGGCTCTGGGCGCAACCCGCTGGGAGATGATCCGCATCGCCGTCCTGCGCAACGCCCGCATCGGCATCGTCGGCGCCGTCATCCTCGGCCTGGGCCGAGCCCTGGGTGAAACCATGGCCGTCACCATGGTCATCGGCAACAGCCCTGAAATCCACCGCTCCCTGCTCGCCAACGGAAGCACCATGGCCTCCGTCATCGCCAATGAATTTGCCGAGGCCTCTGGCGATCTGCATCTTAGCGCTCTCATGGAAATCGGCCTCGCCCTGTTCATCGTCACCATCATCGTCAACGCCTTTGCCCGCCTGCTGGTTTGGGCGGTTACCCGCGGAGCGCCCGCGTCGGCGCACTGAGGAAAACACTTTTGAAGCTGCAAGAACACAACTTCAGGTCGCGAATTCGAGCCCTCACCGATGGCGCTGCCACCAGCCTGGCCATCCTCTCCACCGTGCTGGTGGTCGCGCCCCTGGTCGCCATCTTCATCTACCTCATCTACAAAGGCGCAAGCTCGCTCAGTTGGGCCTTCTTCACTGACATTCCGAAGCCCGTCGGCGAAGCCGGCGGAGGTATGGCCAACGCCATCGCCGGTTCCGCCATGCTGCTCGGCCTCGGCTCGCTCATCGGCGTGCCCATCGGCATCAGCGGCGGCATCTTCCTCGCCGAGTACGGCCGCGGCACCAGGCTGGCCAACGCCGTGCGCTTCACCGCCGACGTGCTCAACGGCGTTCCCTCCATCGTCATGGGCATCGCCGTCTACTCGCTCATCGTCGTTCCCCAGGGCCACTTCTCCGCCTTCTCCGGCGGCGTCGCTCTCGGCATCATGATGATCCCCACCGTCTGCCGCACCACGGAAGAAATGCTGCTCATGGTGCCCAACGCAGTCCGCGAGGCAGCCCTCGCCCTCGGCGTGCCCAACTGGCGCTCCGTCCTGGCCATTACCGTCAAGACCGCTTCGCCCGGCATCATCACGGGTTGTATGCTGGCCTTTGCCCGCGTGGCCGGCGAAACCGCACCGCTGATCTTCACCGCTTTCGGCAACGTCGGCTGGAGCTCAAGGCTTGACGAGCCCATCGCCGCACTGCCGCTGCAGATTTATGTGTATGCAATCTCGCCCTACGACGAGTGGCATCGCCTGGCATGGGCCGGCGCGCTGGTGTTGATTGTGTTAATTGTCATGGCCGTTTCGCTGGTGCGCTATGTCACCAGCCGTGGTGTTCTGAAAGGGGCAAGCTAAGTGGGCGTCGGCATCGAGGTAACCAACCTGAACGCGTGGTATGGCACCAACCACACGCTGCAGGACATCAACCTGAACATCCCGGCCAACCACGCCACGGCGCTGATCGGCCCCTCCGGCTGCGGCAAGAGCACCTTTGTGCGCTGCCTCAACCGCATGCACGAAACCAATCCCATCGCCCGCGTAACCGGCACCGTCCGCATCGGCGACCTCGACATCTACAAGGACTGCAAGCCCGTCGAAATACGCCGCCGCGTAGGCATGGTCTTCCAGCGCCCCAATCCGTTTCCCACCATGTCTATCTACGACAATGTCTGCGCCGGGCTGAAGCTCAACGGCTACACCAATCACCGGGCCCTCGACGAAATCGTAGAAAAGTCCCTCAAGAACTCCGCCCTCTGGGACGAAGTCAAAGACGACCTGAAAAAGAAATCCGGCGCCAGCCTCTCCGGCGGACAGCAGCAGCGCCTTTGCATCGCCCGCGCCCTCGCCGTCGATCCTGAAGTCATCCTCATGGACGAGCCCGCCTCCGCCCTCGACCCCGTCTCCACATCCAAAATCGAAGACCTCATCTTCCAGCTCAAAGCGCAGTACACTATTGTGATTGTTACCCACAATATGCAGCAGGCCGCGCGCGTCGCTGAGAAAACAGGCTTCTTCCTCAACGGCCGCATGGTCGAGTTTGACGCAACCCACAAGATATTTACCAATCCCAGCGATAAACGCACTGAGGATTACATTACAGGCAGGTTCGGATGACGCGCATACGCTTTCAACAAAGCCTCGAAGACCTCAAAGAGCAGCTCCTGGTCATGGCCGGCCTCGCCGAGCAGGCCATCCAGCGCGCCATTGAGGCCTATCGCGTCCGCGACCTCTCCATCTGCGACCTCGTCAACCGCAGCGAGCTCGCCATAAACCGCCTCGAGCGCGACATTGACCAGGCCGCCCTTGATCTCCTCGCCATGGAGCAGCCCATGGCCAGCGACCTGCGCTTCATCCTCAGCGTCATCAAGATCAACGCCGACCTCGAGCGCGTAGGCGACGCCGCCAAAAGCATCAGCGACCGTGTCCGCGCCATGGAGCAGATGGCCGCCGCCGAGTTGCCTGTCGATATCCCCAAAATGGCCGCGCTGGCCGCCGACATGGTCCGCAAGTGCCTTCAGTCCTTCATTGAGGCCGACGCCCCCATGGCCCGTTCCGTCCTCGCCATGGACGACGCCGTCGACGCCATGAACCGCTCCGCCTACAAGACGCTCACCAAGGTCATGGAAGAGCAGAGCCACCTTGCTCCCCAGGCCCTCAACGCGCTCATGATCTCCCGCGCCCTTGAGCGCGTAGCCGACCACGCCACTAACATCGCCGAAGACGTGATCTTCTGGGTCCAGGGCGCCGACGTTCGCCACCACAAATCCGTAACCGGCGGCCGCGACCCCCATGCCATGGGCGGCTGAGCAAACCCGCCCCTACATCTCCCACCAATCCAGCCGCAACATCCGCGGATAATACAGCCCGCACCACACCGCCGCCCCGCTCCCATGCAGGTTGCGCAGCACCTTCCCATACGCCTCAACTTGCGGCGCAAACATCCGTCTCAACTCCGCCAGTGACTCCGCCGCATCCTCCGCGTGCGCCGTCTTGTAGTCCACAATCCACCAGCAATCCTCCCCCTCCGCCAGCGGCTCCGCCCCACCGCGAAACACCCGATCCACCCGCACCGTACGCAACGCCCCCTCCACCACCCCCGCCCAGCTCACCTCGCTCTCCGCACCCGCATGCGGCGAAAGAATCCACTGCCCAATCGGATCGCGCGAAGCCTTCAGCGCATGCTCCATCGCCTGCGCCGCAATCGCCGCAGCCATTGCCGGCTCAATCCCCACCGCCCTCACCTCTGCCGTCACACGCGGTTGCAACCCGGCCAGCGCTCTCACCGCCGCCTCCCACTCCTTCGTGCGCCGCAGCCGCGCAAGCTCCTCAAGAAACGCATGAACCGCCGTGCCAAAAGCCCGCGAAACCAATCCGCCCTCATGCCGCCGATAGAGCGAACTCTCGCCCGCCTCCGAGCCGAGACCCTGAACGCCCAACACACTGCCTTGCGCCGCCAACTCCGTGAACGACTCCGCCCGGTAGTCCATCGGCAGCCGCCGCAGCACTGTACCCTTTGCCGGCCCCGGCATCATCAACAGGTTGCTTTCGCTGCCGGCCGCAATCGACTCTACAACCTCCTCACCAGCGGCCATCTCGCGCGCCCTCGCAGCCTTCCACTCCACAAACTGCCCGCGTACCTCTTCTTCAAGCGCCGGCCACGCCGTAGCCAGCAGGGAATTCGTCGGCGTCGCGAGCGATACCTCGCCGTTGCTCTCCACCTTGCAGGCCGGCCGCGCAAACAGGTGCAGCTCCTCCCGCGCCCGCGTCGACGCCACATACAAGATCCTTCGCATCTCCTGCGTCTCGCGCTCCCGATAAACCCGATCCACCCACTGCTTCGCCTTGCCGCGATCTTCCCCCTTGAATTGAATGGGCCCCACCAGAAACTCCGTGATCTCCCCCGACTCATCCGTCTCCGCCAGCCCCCTTTCCAGCCATGCCAGCATCTTCCCCCCCGCGCGCCCGGTCCCCGCCTGCAGCTCCGGCACAATCACCACCTCGAACTCCAGCCCCTTCGACTTGTGAATCGTCATCAACTGCACGCCGCACTCGCTGCTCGCCTCCGCATCCGGCATCGCCGTCAAGCTTTCCAGCGCAGAGTCGAGCGCCGCACCCAGCAAGTCCTGGTCCCCGCCCGCCAGCCCGTCCAGGCAGCTCCAAAGCAACTCCAAATTCGTCCGTCCCGTCGCATCCACGCAATCCTGACCGCCCAGGCGCAGCCACACCTGTTCCAGCCACGTCCCCAGCTTTGCCCCAGGCTGACTCGCCCGCAGCGCAGGCACCCCCGCTACGACCCGCAGAACCCGCTCCGCGCCAATGCGACCCTCCGGGCTCAGCAGCCCAATCCGCTCCGCCAGTAGCTCCGGAACCGGTCGCGCAAGCACAGTAGTGTCGTCATCGCTCGTCAATCGATGCAGATCCTCAAGCGACAGCCCGCACCACGGCGCGCGCAACACTCCCAGCCACGCCACGCGATCCTGTGGATTCAGCAACGCCCGCGCAACAGCCAGCGCATCCAGAACCTCCGGCCGCGTCGCCAGCTTCTCCAGATCCACCGCGCGAAACTTGATCCCCGCCTCGCGCAGCCCTTCGGCAATCGGCGCCAACGCCTTCTTCGTCCGCCCTAGCACCGCCACCCGATATTTCTCTCCGCGCCTCCGCGCCTCTTCCATCCGCCCCAAATGCGTTTGAATCAGCTCCACAATCTCTGACCCCTGCGCGCCCGCTGCATCGTCCTTTTCCTCGTCCGCATCCTCCTCCGCCGTTCCGCGCCTGCCCTTCACCACAAACATCAAGTGCAGCCCAAACCGCGCATCCACCCCGCCCAGTTCCTCCCGAGCAGGCTCCGCCCGGCAAAACGCAACCCCGCTCCCATCCTCCCGCTCGAACACCTGCTCAAAAACCCGGTTCAACCGTTCCACCAACTCCGGCGCACTCCTGAAATTCGCCGTCAGCCGAACCGGTTCAAAGCGCAGCGGCTCGCCCCCGGGAATCTCCAGCCCCCGCTCCCGCAGCCGCGCAAACAGCTCCACATCGGCATCGCGAAAGAAATAGACCGACTGCATCGGGTCGCCCACCACAAACATGGTCCGGCCCGTCACCTCCGGCCACGCCGCCACCAGGTCGGCCAGCATGCTGTACTGCCGCCGGCTCGTGTCCTGCGTCTCGTCCACCAGCAGGTGCCGGATCCCATCCGCCACTTCGATCGCCGCGTCCGTCGGCCGTCCGTCCTCGCCCTTCAGCACCCGCTGCGCAATCTGCGCCACCTCCACAAAGTCCACCGCCGCCGCCTCGGCAAACACCACCCGCAACTCCGCCGCCGCCTGCCGCAACAGCGCAAAGCACGCCTTCACAATCAACCACTCACCTTCCGTGTATCCGGAAGACGGCAACCCGCCCACGCCCGCCAGCGCCGTCTCCAATCCCTCGATGGCGCTCGCGTTCGCAATCAGTCCCAGCACCCGTTCCTTCTCCCGCTTGCGATCCGTCGGAAATCCCAGCGTCTTGTTCACTGTCTTGCGAAAGGTCCCACCACCCGTCAACACAAGCGCAGCCACCCCGTTCCACGCCGCACGCGCCTCCTCCAGCGCATCGCCTCCATCCAACTCGGCAGCAGGGAACTCAACCAGCTCCGCCAGTCCGCGCAGCGCTTCGTTCTCCGCCTGCGTGCACGCAAACCGCGCCAGCTCCAGCGCCTCCCCGCGCGCACCCGGCGCCTCGTCGAACAACTCTCCCACCTCGGTCAACGCCCTGCGCACCGCCTGCCCAAAAGGCCGCTCCAGTTGCACCCGCAGCGCATCCCAATCCGGCTCCCGCTCCAGCAGAAATCCCTGCATCCACCGGTCGCGATTGCCCAGCATCACCATCAGCAGTTCTTCCATCTCCTGCCAGTTGTTGTCCCGCCACAGCAGCAGCGTCTCAATCGCCTTGCCCAGCGCCGAGCCGTCCTCATCAATCTTTTCCAGCGCTCGCCGCGCCGCCCGCCGATAAAGCTCCTTGGGATGTTCGGCAATCGCCAATCCCCCGCCCAGCCCTGAGAGCAGCGGTTGCTGCTGCGCCAGCTCGCGGCAGAAAGCGTCAATCGTCATGATGCGTAAGCGCGCCGGCAGCTCCACCAGCCGCCACCCAAGCGCCTCTGACCGTTCCAGTGCGCGCCGTGCCAGCGCATCCATCGTGAACTCGTCCCCTGCAACCGGCTCAGCTCTCGCCACATTCTCCAACTCACCCAGAATCCGATGCCGCATCTCCGCCGCCGCAGCGTTCGTAAACGTGATGGCCACAATCTGCTCCGGGTCTTCCACCTCGCCCAGCAGCCGCAGGAATCGTCGCGTCAGCAGGTCGGTCTTCCCCGATCCCGCCGGCGCCTCCACCAGCACCGACCGCGCACGGTCCAGCGCGTTCTTCCGCTCGCGTTGGTCGAGAGGCTCATTCGGCAGCTTACTCATCCCTTGCCCCCTCGCCGCTCACGTCCTCGTCGGCTCCCACAACCGCCGCATGCTCCTGAATCCGGCAGAGCGATTGCAATCCGCATCCCTCGCACGTCTCGGGATAAGCCCGCGGATCCACTTCCGCCCTCCCCGCCGCAAAATCCCTCGCCAGTTGCTCGACGCACGCGCGCCAGCCCTCCAGTTCCTCAAGCGTGTAAGGATTCTTTACCAGGTTTGTGCCCGCGCCCAGTGTCGGCAAAAGCGTGGCCCGTGCGTCGCCCACCCGTCCGGCAAACTCGCAATGCCCCAAACGCACCTTTGCAAACACCAGCCCGCCCAGCGCCTCCTTTTCCTTGTCCAGCGCAAACCCGGCATAAAGCGGCAGTTGCACATCCTCAGGCCGAGGCAGCTCCCACACCTTCGGCGATACATCGCCGGATTTGTAATCCACCACCAGCACCGTGCCATCGTTCAGCCGGTCCAGCCGGTCCAGCCGCAGGTCCAGGCTCAGCCTTGCCAGATTGATTAAGCTGTCCTTCTCCGTCTTCTCCACCTCAAACGCAGCCCGAGTCGCTTCGTAGTTCAGCCACGCCGTCACCAGCCTCGTCAGCCGCTGCTCCTCGAGCTTCAAATAGCGCCGTGGCATGCGCTCCCGCGTTCCGGCGTTGATCTCCTTGTCCATCGCTCGTGCAACGTGTCCGGCCACGAACCTCTCGCGGTCCGTCAGCTTCAGCAGTTCGTCCAGCGAACCAATGCCCAGTGGCGCGCCCGCCCAGATGCTGTGCAGAACAGCGTGCAACAGCTTCCCGCGTTGCTGCGCGGTGAGCCCAGCCTCCGCCGGCTCCCATCCCTGCGCCCCCAGCCGCGCTGTCGCAAATGCCTTGAACGGGCAATTCGACTGCGCACTCAACACCCCGGCTCCGCCCTTCACCTTGCCGCCAGGGAAGGGAACTCGGCTCAAATCTTCGAACTCAACCGTCACCCTCTCCGCAAACGGCGCTGCATCCTTCAACGGGTCTGCTCCGCCTGCCAAATCCCCAACAACGCGCGACGCGCGCGTCTCCGCCTCATCCGTCTGCCGCGCATAGCTGAAATGCACCTCCCGCGCCGAACCCAGCAGCCGCTCCGTAATCGTCCGCGCCAACTCCCAGTCCACTTGCGCCGTGGCGTGCGGCATCCCCGCATCCCTCTGCACGTCCTTTGGCAGCAGCGGGTTCATCGCCGTCTTCGCCGGCCACGCATCCTCGCTCGCGCCCAGAAACCAGATTCCATCCGCCGTCAGGCCCGCGCTCTCCGCAGGCCCGGCAATCTGGATCGGCGCATTCCGCGACTCCGGCGCAAACAGCGTCTCCTCCGCCGTGCGGCACAACGCACTCAGACAATCCTTCCACTCCATGGCCTTCCCATCGAAGCCCAGCGAGGCCGTTTCATCCAGCGCCTGCTCCCACCGCGTCAATGCCTGAAACTCCGCGCTTGAGAGCGCCCGCCCGCCCGGCCACCCCGCCGTCTGAAGCCACTGCGCCGCCAGCCCGCCCCACTCCAGCGGGCTCTGTTTGCGCGGCTGCGCGTTCATCTGCTTGCGCGCCTCTCGCATCCGCTCCACCCACGCGCCGGGAACCGCTCCGCCTCCCACGGGTTGCGAAATAAATGCCTCCAGCGTCCATTGCGTCCGCTCCAGCCCGCGCCGGCGCAAAGCCAGCATCCGCCTTTGCAGCGCATCGGTCTCCTGCCCATCGGCCGCGGTGTGCCCACTCGCCAGCAGCCAGTCCAGTTCCTGCTCTTCCAGCGAACCCGTGAACCACCGCAGCACCATGCAGGCCGCCTTCACCAGCGCAATCCCACTCAGCGGAACGCCCAGCGAAAACTCAAACCGCAGCGGCTCCGTCGAGCCCAATCCTTCAAGAAACGCCCGCTCCATCTCGCCCCGCCGCGTGGCCGCGTCCTGCGTAACCACCAGCAGCCGCACCTCTGGGTTCGCTGCCAGTTGCCCGCTGCACCATTGCGCACACGCGGCCAGTTCACTCCCCATCTCCTCCGCCAGATGGTACTGAACCACCTCCGCATGTTCCCCCGCCGTCGCCTGCCGCCACGCCCCCCATGCGTCAAAAACCTCCCGCTGCACCGGCACAACCCGGTCGAATCCCACCAGCAGCAGCGGCGGCCGGGCCCCCGCATCACCCTTCAGAAGCGCGATCAGCTCCATCGGCAGCCGGCTCGCGCTCAACAGATCGTTCTTTTTGCAAGTCTCGTCAAACGCCGTCAGCCAGCCGCTGAAGACCCCCGCATCCTGCTGCCACGCACTGCGTGCGGCGGGCCTTTGGATGAACTTGGAGGCAAATGAACACAGCAGCCCATGCGCCTCCATCGCCAATCCCGCCAGCCTGTGCCGCGGCCCCGGCAACAAGCTGGTCATCTGCCGGCTCTCGCCCACAATCCCGGTCCAGATCGCCTGTTCCTGCCTCGCGTTCAGCAGCAGCCGCCCATCCTCGCCGCCCTTGCTGCGCAGGTCCCACGCGCTCCGCACAAAGCTGTTCCAGTTGCGGATCGCGGGCGCAGCCCACGCAGTCAGCCCCTCGGCCTGCCGCGCCCGATGAAAAGCCTCCGCAAGCCCGCGCGCCGCACGTTCGCTGGCCGTAACCACCAGCCCGCCTGCGCGCAGCCACGCATCCATCTCATCTGTTCGGAAACCCATTCCAGATTTATACGCCGCCCGCCGCGGCAAAGCATCGGTCGCCGCCAAACACGCCGATTACTGTGCCGGAGCCACAAGCGGCAGTTTCAACCAGGCCAGCCCGATGCTTCGCCGCATGTGCGAGACACCGTTCCCACCCGGCGCATCATAAAAGATCGCCAGCCGGTCGCCATACGCCACCACCGAAGGCAGCCCGATGCACCGCCTCGACCATTTCGAGTTCTTCCCATCCAGCACGATCGCCTTCTGCGCCGCATCCCAGTGATTCAGATCCTTGCTCCAGTACACCCAAATCGCATCCGTGTACTCGCCGTCCTTGTCCAGGCCAATGTGGTTCGTAAACAGAAACCATGTGCTGTTGGCCCGTTCAAAGTAGAGAGACGTATTCTCCACCTGCTCTGTCAGCGGCACAATCGGCGCGCTGTCGACCGTCCATGCGCCTTCCAGGCTCGTCGCCCGCGCAATGCTCAGCGTACGCAAAATCGGTCGATCCGTTGATGCGCTGAAAAACTGCAGATACTCATCTCCCTGCCGGATTATCTGTCCCGGGCTGGCAGTTGCCGAGTAATAACTCCCTGCTTTCGGCCGGAACGGAATCACCCGCGGCTCCTTCTCCCACGGGCCCTCCGGCGAGCGTGAGCGTGCCTTCATGGTCAGGTAAGGGAAGGCCGGAATGCGATCCGGAGGCGGCGTCGTATGCGGCGTCCCCAGGTAGAACATATGCCATGTCTTTCCGTCGAAATACGTCGTCCCGTACGAGGCGCTGGCAGAGTCCTCTTCGCCCGCCCGGCCAAGCTTCAGAACCGTCCCCTTCTCCTGCCAGTGAATCAAATCCCTGCTGGTCGCCAGCGCCGCCAGCCAGCCGGTGTCGCCCGCCGCATCGTAGTGCATATAAAAGGTCCCGTCGTGCTCGAACACCCAAACATCCCGCGCCCCAAATTTGTCGCAGTCGCCCGGGCAATGGCCATAGGGCAGAACCACGCCCTGGTCTTCCGCGTCATAGCGCAGCTTCGCTTCCGGTCGCCGATCCGGGTACTTCTGTGCAAGGCACAACCCGCCGAGTGAAGCCACGAAGAAAGTGAAAAGCGAAACACGCCTGAGCCACGACCTATATACCGACCTTGCTTCCATGAACCCTCTTTGCTGGTTTGAATCTGCCTCACATTCTATTCCGCCATTGCGTTCCATGCGGCGCACTTATTCATGGCGGGAATAGCGCTCTTCTTCCGCTCTGTACCCGGTTGTACACTAGCACTGTGATGCGTCGAATCCTCGGTTCCTCCTGCCTCGCTCTCGCTCTGCTGGCCGGCTGCCGCTCTACCCAACCCGCTCCAGGCACCGCCGCCGCCCAGAACTTCAAGGTCTACCACCTCCGCGGCAAAGTCGTCTCCACCAACCCCGCCAAGGGCGAAGTCACCCTCGACCACGAAGCCATCCCCGGCTTCATGGAAGCCATGACCATGCCCTACAAGCTCAAAGACCCAAGCATCCTCTCCGAGTTGCACCCCGGCGACGTGCTTACCGCCGACGTCCTTGTCTCCCAGGACCCCGATGCCGACGTCCTCCTCGATCACATCGTCATCGTTGCCCAGGCCAAACCCGACTACAAGCCCACCGTCTTCTACCACGTTCCAGCCCCCGGCGACGCCGTCCCCGATTTCAACCTAATCAACCAGGATGGCCGTCCCATCCATCTCGCCCAGTTCCAGGGCAAGGCCCTGCTGGTCACTTTCATCTACACCCGCTGCCCCTTGCCTGAATTCTGTCCCCGCGTCACCCGCAACTTCGCCCAGATCGAGCGGCAGTTAGCCTCCACTCCGGCCCTCATGGCTCGCACCCACTTCCTCTGCGTCAGCTTCGATCCCGAGCACGACACCCCGGCCCGCCTCCGAGCCTACGCGGCTACATATATTAGTAGCGACGCCCCAGCCGCCTTCGCCCACTGGGACTTCGCCGTCCCCTCCCAGCAAATCCTCCCCGACATGGCCAAATTCTTCAACCTCGGCTTCACCAACGAGCGAGACTCCTCCATCACCCACACCCTCTCCACCACCCTCATCGGCCCCGACGGCAAAGTCGTCCGCTTCTATCCAGGCAACGAGTGGACCCCGGCCCAGCTCACCGCAGACCTCCGCCAGCGCCTCGGCGCCTAGCCTCAAATCCTATTCCGGAAAATCCCAGCGCAAGCCCCACTCCCCACAAGCTTTAGAATCCCCAACCCCGCCTAACACATCCAAACTAGTAGACTTGAAGAAGAGTTTCATCCCCTGAGGTTCCATCTCCATGCCAAAACTGACACTCGTCTTTGCAGCACTTCTGGTAGCCCTCGGCTTGGCTGGCTACCTCGGCACCGGCAGCCTTCATCCCACCGCCCTCATCCCCACCTGGATCGGCCTCGCCCTCGCCCTATTCGGCTTCCTCGCTTTCAGCCCCAGCGAGAGCCGCCGCAAGCTCTTCATGCACATCAACGTCACCATCGGCCTGCTCGGCTTCCTCGGCGGCGCGTCTGAAGCCATCCGCGGTGTTCTCCACGCCCAATCCGCCGGACTCCCCGTTGACCAGCCCGCCCTCGCCTCCAAGCTCACCCTCGCTGGCCTGCTTCTGGTCTACGTCCTCCTCTGCGTGCGCTCCTTCATCGCCGCCCGCCGCTCCGGAAAGGTCTAACCATGAGCACAATGCGCGGCAGCGTCAGCATGGGCGGTTCTCACTCTGAGCGTTCCCCCCGCGGTGGCTCGGCCCGCGCTGCTCAAGCCGATCTCCCCAAGCGCAAGCCGAATCTCAAAAAGCTCTGGCCCCAGATTCGCACCCTCGTTGTCCCTCGTCTCGGCCTGCTTCTTGCCGGAATGGCCCTGATGTGCGTCAACCGCGTTGCCGGCCTGGCCATCCCTTTCACCTCCAAGCCCCTTCTCGACACGGTGCTCTCCCCCCTTCATCCCCACCCCGAGCTGCTCCCGCGCATCATCGCTCTCGTCTTTGGAGCCATGATCGTTCAGGCCATCACGTCGTTCTCGCTCACCCAGCTCCTCTCCAAAGCCGGCCAGCGCCTCATCGCCGAGATGCGCCGCCAGGTGCAGCGTCACGTCGGCCTGCTCTCCGTCTCCTACTACGACGCCAACCGCACCGGCACTCTTGTCGCCCGCATCATGTCGGACGTGGAAGGCGTCCGCAACCTCGTCGGCACCGGCCTGGTCGAATTCGTCGGCGGACTCCTCACCGCCGTCCTCGCCTTCATCTATCTCCTTCATCGCAGCGTCACCGTCACCCTCACCGTCTTCGCCGTCATGGGCGTCTTCGTCTTCATCCTCCAATACGCCTTCCGCATCATCCGCCCCATCTTCCGCGAGCGCGCCAAAATCAACGCTGAAGTCACCGGCCGCCTCACTGAATCCCTTGGCGGCGTCCGCGTCATCAAGGGCTACCACGCTGAAGAGCGCGAAGCCAGCGTTTTCTCCGCCGGTGTCGATCGCCTTCTCGCCAACGTCATGAAGTCCCTCACCATGACCAGCGTTCTCGGCTCCGCGTCTACAACCGTGCTAGGCCTCGTCTCCGCCCTCGTCATGTGGCTCGGCGGCCACTCCGTCCTGGCGGGCACATGGACCGTCGGCGACTACTTCAGCTACAACATGTTTCTCGCCTTCATGATCGCCCCCGTCTTCCAGATCGTGAACATCGGCACCCAGCTGACTGAGGCCTTTGCCGGCCTCGACCGCACCGGCGAAATCATGTCCGAGCTTGAAGAAAACCAGGACCCCGCCCGCACCCTCCAGATGCCCCCCATCCACGGCACCGTCGAGTTCAGCGGAGTCCACTTCGCTTACGAGCCTGAGAAGCCCGTCCTCCACGGCATCAGCTTCCTCGCCCAGCCCGGAACCGTCACCGCCCTCGTCGGCTCCTCCGGTTCCGGCAAATCCACCATCATCTCGCTCCTCTGCGCCTTCCACACCCCCACCCAGGGCCGCGTCCTCGTTGACGGGCTCGACCTCGCCCACGTCAACCTCAACACCTACCGCTCCCAGCTCGGCGTCGTCCTCCAGGACTCCTTCCTCTTCGACGGCTCCATCCGCGAAAACATCCTCTTCTCCCGCCCCGACGCAACTGAAGACCAATTTCTCTTTGCCTGCCGCACCGCCCGCGTCGACGAGTTCGCCGAGCGCTTCCCCGATACCTACGACACCATCGTCGGCGAGCGCGGCGTCAAACTCAGCGGCGGTCAACGCCAGCGCCTGTCAATCGCGAGGGCACTTCTCGCCGAGCCCCGCATCCTTATCCTGGACGAAGCCACCAGTTCGCTTGATTCGGAATCGGAAGCCATGATCCAAGCCGGGCTCAACCAGCTCATGCAGGGCCGAACAACCTTCGTCATCGCCCACCGCCTCTCCACCATCCGCCGCGCCGACCAGATTTTAGTCGTAGAAAACGGCCTTATCCTGGAACGCGGAAACCACGCTGAGCTCTTCGCCCTCGGCGGCCGCTACTACGACCTCTACACCCGCCAGCATGGCCTCGAAGCCAACCTCTTCCTCGCCCCCGGCGAAGGCGACACCGTAGAGGCCTAATACTACAGTTGCGATTGCTGCTTCTCGTTAGAGAGAGGCAAAGGCCCGGGCCTGAAGGCCCGCATTTACGCGTCCTTTTCAGAGGGCTCGACCCACATTGTGGGTGCCACGCCTCTGCTCCCTCCTGAACCGCTATCTGCAACAAATACCAGGGATTCCCGGACGGGCGGCTTCAAGCAGCGCTTTGGTTTAACCTGCGCAGGCTTCCCCCGCAAAGCGCACCGCCAAGGGCTCTGGCCTCTGGTGCTCTCAAATGGCCCTCGAATCAACCGCCTAGAGATGTGAGTCGCGCATGAAACCGCGCCATTGAATTGGCAGAGCAGAACAGACCAACTCTTTTCAACACTGGGGTCCATAGTGTGAGCAGGAGATAAGACATGACCGATCAATTCCAGAATCCATTAGAGACAAAAGTGGAAAACGACACGAACGTCGACGACTCAGCGCAAAAGAAGATTGACCAAACTGCTGACAAAGCCGCAACGCAATCCGCAAAGGCCGAACAGAAATTCGACAAGGAGAACCTGCCGCTCTTTTCTCGGTAAACGCAATCCGAGGCGGATGCGATTCCAGAGGGTCAAGCTCGGCTGAAGGGAACAAGACGGCCAGGTGTCTGGGCTTTGAGCCCAGCCGCAGATGGCCTGTGGATTGATGGCTAACCTCTTTTCCGGGAGAGAAGGGGCTCGATTCCTGGTTCCAGTTTCGTATTCCGCACCTCCCGCCGCGCCTTATAATAAAAAATGGCCGTTTGCGCTCTGAGCCTCGCTGAGGGGCCAGCTTCGCAGCCGGACGACTTGTTTCTGGTGCCTTCCCTTTGAATGACGCCATCATCATCCGCGGCGCGCGGACGCACAATCTGAAGAACATCTCCTGCGAGATTCCCCATGGCAAGCTGACTGTGATTAGCGGCGTATCGGGGTCTGGCAAGAGTTCGCTGGCGTTCGACACCATCTACGCCGAGGGTCAGCGGCGGTATGTTGAATCCCTATCTGCGTATGCACGCCAGTTTCTTGAGCGGATCGAAAAGCCGGACGTTGACCTGATCGACGGGTTGGCTCCGGCCATTGCCATCAAACAGAAGAACTCCACGCGCAATCCGCGCTCGACCGTGGCCACGGCCACTGAGATCTACGATTACCTGCGCCTTCTCTACGCGCGCTGTGGCACGGTGCATTGTGTTCATTGTGACGGGTTGGTGAAGCGAGACTCGATGGACGAGATTGCGGAGGCCACGCTGGCGCTGGGTGAAGAGACCAGGCTCAACGTACTGTTTCCGGTGCGGCAGGAGATTCCAGTGGTGGCTCCGGAAGCCAAACCAGCGCGGCGGGCGGCAAAACCCGGCACAAAGACGGCGGTAAAGAATGCTTCTGAGTCGCCGCTAACTGAAGTCCTCAAGGCACGGCTCATTGAGTTGCGGGCTTCCGGTTTCAACCGGCTCTATCAGCAGGGGAAGATTTTCGAGTTTTCTACCCCCGAGTCGTTGCTCGACCTGGACTTCACACTGCCTGTGTTGATTCTGCTGGACCGGATTGTGGTCAGCGCGGAGAACCGCGCGCGCATTGTGGACGCTGCCGAGATTGCCTACCGTGAGTCGGGCGAGGTGATCTTCGAGGAGGTTCCCCGGAATGAGGCGGCCGATCGGCCACGCCACCGCTTCTCTTCCAATTATGAGTGCAAGAGTTGTCACCGTCCGGGTAAGGAACCCGAGCCGCGACTGTTCAGCTTCAACAATCCATTCGGCGCCTGCCCACGTTGCCAGGGTTTTGGCAATACGGTCGATTTCGACCTGAACCTGGTGATTCCAGACAAAGGTCTGACGCTGGCCGATGGCGCCATCGACCCCTGGAATCGGCCTAAATACCGGCCATGGTTCAGCGAACTGCGCAAGCAGGCGGCGGAGTTAGGTATTCCTCTGGATGTTCCGTGGCGTGATCTGCCCGAGGGCGCACGCGAAATTGTGCTGCGCGGCAAGGGCAGCTTCGAAGGGGTTTACGGCTTCTTTACGCAGATGGAGCGCAAGAAATACAAGCTGCATGTAAGGGTGATGCTGAGCAAGTATCGCGGATACGCCGAGTGCCCAGATTGCCGCGGCCAGCGCCTGCGCGCCGAGGCTCGCAGCGTCCGCATCAACGGCCAGAACATCTGCCAGTCGGCAGCCTTGACCATCGCCCAGGCCAAAGCCTTTTTTGACGCGCTCAAGCTCTCCCCGATGCAGGAAGAGATAGCTGGCCCCATCCTCCACGAGGTTCGCCAGCGTCTCAGCTTCCTTGATGCGGTCGGCCTTGAGTACCTGACTCTTGACCGGTTAGCCTCTACCCTTTCCGGCGGAGAAGCGCAACGAATTCAATTGGCCACTTCGCTGGGATCGCGGCTGGTGGGCGCGCTCTATGTTTTGGACGAGCCTTCGATCGGGCTGCACACCCGCGACACAGCCCGGCTGATTCATATCCTTGAGGAGTTGCGCGATCTTGGCAACACGATCATTGTGGTTGAGCACGATGCCGATGTGTTGCGCGCGGCCGACCATCTGCTTGATTTGGGACCCGGCGCGGGCGAGTTTGGCGGCAAACTGCTGGCCGAAGGAGTTCTGGCGGAAATCGAGGCCAATCCCAATTCCCTCACTGGCCGCTATCTCTCCGGGCAGGTCTCTATCCCCGTGCCCACGCGCCGCCGTGTGCCGGGCAAAGAGCGACTGGTGCTGCGCGGCGCCGAGGCCAATAATCTGCACGGCCTGAATGTTGAGATTCCTCTCGGTCTGTTAGTGGCCATCACCGGGGTGTCGGGTTCCGGCAAGTCCACGCTGGTTCACCAGGTTCTTTACCGTGCGGTAGCCCGCACACTTGGCCAAAGCGACGGCGCCGACCCCTCGGGGTTCTTCACGTCCTTGACCGGCGTGGAACGATTGAATGACGTGGTCCTCGTGGACCAGACTCCCATCGGGCGCACGCCGCGCTCCAATCCGATCACATATATCAAGGGCTTCGATCTGGTCCGCGAGTTGTTTGCCGCGCAGCCTGAGGCCAAGCGCCTCTCGCTCACGCCGGGACATTTCTCTTTTAATGTTCCAGGCGGCCGCTGTAACACCTGCGAAGGGGATGGCACCGTCACGGTGGAGATGCAGTTCCTCGCCGACGTTGAGCTGCCTTGCGAAGAGTGCAACGGCACGCGCTACCAGGCAAGGGTACTTGAGGTGCAATACAAGGGCAAGAACATCCACAATGTTCTGCAAATGACCGTGAAGGAAGCGCTGCGGTTCTTTGCAGGGCAGACGCGGTTGCTGGAAAAGCTGGCCGTGCTGGACGAGATCGGGCTCGGCTACCTGCGCCTTGGCCAGTCAGCCACAACGCTATCCGGGGGCGAAGCGCAACGCGTCAAGCTGGCCGCTCACCTGTCGCAGGTGCGCGCGGCCAACGCGAATGCCAAGCCGTCGCAGGCCAGCCGGGTGCTCTATATTCTCGACGAGCCCACTACCGGGCTGCATTTCGACGATGTGGCCAAGTTGCTCACGGCATTCCGGAAACTGATTGACGGCGGCGGCTCGCTGATTGTCATCGAGCACAACCTGGATGTGATCAAGTGCGCCGACTGGGTGGTCGATCTGGGCCCCGAGGGCGGCGAAGCCGGTGGCCGGATTGTGGTGGAAGGCACGCCGGAGCAGATTGCGGAGAATCTTCACTCTCACACCGGAAAATGGCTGGCGCGCGTGCTGTGACGGGCGGTTGAATGCGAAGAACACAGCCTGCAATTTGCCATGAGACCTCAAGATTGGTAGAACTGTTCAAGAGATTCCCGCTCAGTGAATTGGTCTGAAGATGAGGCATCGCGGGGCGAACGGCCGGGGTCAAACAATGCATCGATGAGAGGATGAAGCACGCGTGAGCATGCCTACAGGATCAGCAGCTTCCGGGAACAGTTCGTCAGCCGAAGATATTCACGCTCCATTGATTCCCGCGGGAAGAATGTTGCCCTTCCTGATGGTCACGCCGCTTTTCTTTCTATGGGCGATTCCCAACAACCTGAACGACATTCTCATCTTGCAATTCATGAAGTCGTTCAACATCAACCGCTCCGGCGCGGCCGATCTTCAGTTCTGGTTTTATGTGGCCTATGCTCTGCTGGCGATTCCGGCCGGGATGCTGATGCGGCGGTTCGGGTACAAGGCCGGCCTTATGACCGGGCTGATCCTGCTGGGGACGGGATGCTGGATGTTTTTTCCGGCCGCTCATGCAGGCCGGTTCGCATTTTTCCTGGTGGCGCAATTCGTGATCGCCAGCGGGCTGTCGTTTCTTGAAACCGGCGCGAATCCGTTTATTGCGGAACTTGGCGATCCGGGTTCGAGCGAGCGGCGCCTGAACCTCTCGCAGGCCTTCAATCCGCTGGGAGACATCACCGCCGGGATCATTGGCACGGTGTTTATCTTCTCTGGCGTGGAACTAACGGTGGCCCAGGTTAGCCAAATGAAGGCTGCAGGCACCTACCAGGCGTATCTGCACTCTGAGATTCTGCGCGTGGTTTCTCCTTACCTGGTTTTGGGCACGTTGGCGTTGTTCTGGGCCGTGATGATCGCTTTCACCAAGTTCCCGGTGCTGGGCGGTGAACGGCCTGCGCAGGGCGCTGCGCCGGTGAAGGCCGAGCATGGGCGACTCTGGTGTTGGAGTTTTGCCTGCGCCGTATTCGTTCAGTTTCTCTATGTGGGCGCGCAGATTGGCACTTGGAGCTACTTTATTCCGTATGTCAAATTCTCCACCGGCCTGGGCGAAAAGTCAGGCGGCTACATGCTCACCAGCACGCTCGCCGCATTTGCTATCGGGCGCTTCAGCTCCGCATTTCTCATGAGGCACTTCCATGCGCGGTCGATGCTGATCTTCTATGCGGTGGTGAACGTGGTTCTGTGCACGGTCGCGGTAACCTGGCCCGGGTGGTTCGGGATGTGCTGCTTGTTAGCCACCAGCGTCTTTATGTCCATCATGTTTCCAACGATCTTTGCGCTGGCGATCAAAGGAATGGGCGACAATACCAAGACGGCAGGGTCCATCCTGATCATGTCGTTGCTGGGCGGCGCGCTGATCACCAAGCTGATGGGCATTTTGTCAATTCATCGCGGAGGCTTGCAGGTTGCATATATTGTTCCGCTTCTTTGCTACATCTGCGTAGCTCTCTACGGATGGCTTGGTTCAAAGCATCCGGTGAGCCAACTGGCTACTCCTGATCAACTGCCGCCGGAATTGTTCTAGCGTCTACTCGGCAGCCACCGGATTGGCCAGCGACCCAATACCTTCGACCGTTACGGTGACCGTTTCGCCGGGTCTCAGCCAGCGCTTTGGCGTGCGGCCCAGGCCAACGCCGGAAGGCGTTCCCGTGGAAACGACATCGCCCGGTTCCAGGGGCGTAATCGACGACAGGTACTCGATCAGTTCCGGAATCTTGAAGATCAACTCGCTGGTATTTGAGTTTTGCAGCACTACGCCGTCGATGCTCAGTCTGATTGCCAGTTTGTGCGGATCGGCGATCTCATCGGCGGTGACAATGGCAGGGCCCATCGGACAAAACGTGGGAAAGCTCTTCGACATCGACCATTGCGTGGTGGCGAATTGGACGTCGCGCGCGCTCACGTCGTTCACGATGGTATAGCCGTAGACATGCTCGCGCCATTCGGCAGCGGGGATGCGATAGCCGCCCTTGCCGATGACGAAAGCTATCTCGGCTTCGTAGTCGGGTTGAGTTGAGCATTTGGGCAACACGATCAGATCGTCAGGCCCGATTATGGCGCTCTGGAGTTTGAAGAAGACCACGGGCGTGGTGGGGATGGCCATGCCCGACTCGATGGCATGGTCGCGATAATTGAGGCCGATGGCGAAGACGCGCGGGGGGTTGGCGAGCGGCGCATGGAGACGCACCTGATCGCGCCGGAAGAATGGGTGTGTCCGTTTCAGTTTCTGGTTCAGATCGGCGACGGTCAGGCCCGAGGCAATTACGTCGAGGACTGTTGGGTAGCCCGCGCGGTCAGGACCCGACAGATCTCCCCACAAGAGGCCAACGATATTCAATCCCGCGAAATCGGCAGCCAGCTCGGACATGATGCCAGCCTGTGGTGCGCCACCCTGTACTGAAAATGAGACCAGTTTCACGAAGTTCTCCTTGGGGATGAAATAGCCTACGTTGTTTGGACTAAGCCGCGGTCCAGCCGCCGTCGATGGGGAACACGGAGCCGGTAATGAAAGCTGCCTCGTCGGAAGCCAGGTAGCGAACCATCGAGGCTATCTCCTCTGGCCTGCCCAGCCGACCGATGGGTTGGCGGGAGCGCAATTCGGAGCGCATTTCGTCCTTGTTATGTTTGTGGAATCTCTCCAGGTAGCCTTCAACGAAGGGAGTTTCCACCGTGCCTGGGGCGATGGCGTTGACGCGCAGGGTCCTGGGGTAGTCGACAGCAAGTTGGCGCGTCATGGCCAGCACAGCGCCTTTGGTGGCGCAGTAGGCAAAGCGCTCCTTGACGCCGACCAGACCGGCCACGGAGCCGAGGTTGACGATGGCGCCCACGCTGCCCTGCCCTTGAGCGGCGAGCAATAGGGGAAGGAATGCGCGTGTCACCAGGTAGACGGAGCGAATGTTGACGTTGATGAGGCGGTCAAAGTCCTCGGGTTCGGTGGTTTCAATCGAACCAACGTGTCCGATGCCTGCATTGTTGACCAGAATGTCGAGGCGGTCGAGGCGGGTAACGGCGTTGGCGATTGACTCCGGGCTGGTCACATCGAGATGCAGCACCTCAGCGGAACCGACGGAATGGGCGAGCGCTTCAGCTGCTTCGAGGTTGATGTCGGCAATCCAGACGAAGGCTCCGGCGCGGGTCAGCTCCTTGACCGTGGCGGCACCAATGCCGCTGGCGCCCCCGGTGACCAGAGCATGGCGGCCATCGAGACGAAAGGGATGAAATGGCGCATCGAGGTTGGATGAAGTCATTGGAATTCCGATCTTCGCGTGCTGCGACGCTTTTCGGCCTGCCGTGGAGCAGGCGCGATTTTTTTGAAGGGCAAGGAAAGTATACCGCGCCGTCATGAACGATACTGGAAGACGAAGAAAGGGACGGGTATGACGCTGCTGCATGAGGACCGGCTGTTTCCTGCCGAAGAGGGCACGAGGGCGATTGCCAGGCGGCTGTATGAAGGGATTCGGGAGCTTCCCATCATCGGTCCGCACGGGCACACGCAAGCGGCGTGGTTTGCGCACAACCAGCCATTCCCGAACCCGGTGGCTTTGTTTGTCCAGCCGGATCACTACGTCTTCCGCATGCTCTATAGCCAGGGGATTACGCTGGAAGATCTGGAGATAGGCAACAAGGAGATTACCGATCCGCGCCGGGTGTGGCGCATCTTTGCCAGCCAGTATCATCTGTTTCCCGGAACCCCTACGCGGCTGTGGCTGGACTATGCATTTGAGGAGCTATTCGGGCTCAGCGAAAGGCTGTCGGCGGTGACTGCAGATCACGCCTACGACGTGATTGAAGCCAAGCTGGCAACCGCTGAGTTTCTGCCTCGGGCGCTTTATGAACGTTTCAGGATCGAAGTGCTGGCTACCACGGATTCGCCGCTTGATTCTCTCGCCGACCACACGGCCATTCGCGCTTCCGGCTGGATAGGACGGGTGATCCCAACTTTCCGGCCCGATTCAGTTGTTGACCCGTCCTTTGCAGGTTTTTGCCCAGGAATCGAAACGCTGGGAAAGGTGACCGGTGAAGATACGGCTACCTGGCAGGGCTATTTGCGCGCGCTGGAGGCACGGCGCCGGTTCTTCAAGAGTCTTGGCGCCACCGCGACCGACCATGGTCACGTGACGGCACAGACGGCAAACCTGGGCGAGGCGGAAGCGTCGCGGCTATTCCAGTCGGTGCTGACGGGCAACGCGGATGCGGCGCAACAGGAACTCTTCCGCGCCCAGATGCTCACCGAGATGGCGCGCATGAGCCTGGAAGACGGCCTGGTAATGCAGATACATTCCGGGTCGGTACGCAACCACAATGCACAGGTCTATGCGCGCTACGGCCGCGATATGGGAGCGGACATTCCCCAGCCTACCGGGTACGTGGAGGCGCTTCGCCCGCTGCTCGACCGCTTTGGCAATGAGCCGGCGCTGAACATTATTCTTTTCACTCTCGACGAGACAGCCTATAGCAGGGAACTGGCGCCGCTTGCCGGACATTATCCTTGTTTGAAGCTGGGCCCGCCCTGGTGGTTTTTTGACAGCCCGGAGGGCATGCGCCGCTTCCGCGAGCAGGTGATTGAGACTGCCGGCTTCTACAATACAGTTGGTTTCAACGATGACACGAGGGCGTTTCTGTCGATTCCGGCGCGGCACGACGTGGCCCGCCGCATGGATGCCGGCTTTCTGGCGCGGCTGGTGGCTGAGCATCGCATCGACGAGGAAGAGGCGGTGGAATTGGCAGAGGAACTGACGGTGGGACTGGTCAGGAAAGCCTACAAGCTATAACCACGAATGGGGAGGAACTGAGGATGGCAGAACAGAGGAAGTTGAGGATGGGCATGGTCGGCGGTGGCCCCGGAGCATTCATTGGACCGGTGCACCGGATGGGGGCGGAACTGGACGGAAAAATCGAGTTAGTGGCGGGTGCATTTTCGCAAACGGCGGAGCGGTCGCACGCGGCCGGAGAATTCTACCGAATCGATCCCAGCCGCGCCTACACGGATTACCGGGAGATGCTGAAAGCCGAGCGCAGGCGCCCGGATCCGATCGATTTTGTAGCGATTGTGACGCCCAACCATTTGCACTTGCCGGTGGCTGAAGCCGCGCTGGCAGCGGGCTTTCCCGTGATGAGCGACAAGCCGGCCACGGCGACCTATGCCGAGGCGCTCGAACTGGAGAAGGCGGTTGTCAAGTCGGGACTGCCGTACGGCCTGACGCATACCTATGCGGGTTACTCGCTGGTGCGGGAGGCGCGCGCCATGTGTGCCAGTGGGCAGCTTGGCCCGATTCGCAAGGTCGCGGTCGAGTACCTGCAGGGTTGGCTGAGCCGGCCCATCGAGACCACCGGTCACAAGCAGGCTGCGTGGCGCTCTGACCCGGCGCAGAGCGGGCCGGGCGGCTGCATTGGAGACATCGGCGTGCATGCATTCCACCTGGTTGAGTACATTACTGGCCTGGAAGTCACCAGCCTGAATGCCGACCTGCGCACGGTGGTGGCTGGGCGCAAGCTGGACGACGATTGCAATGAGCTGTTGAAGCTGAGCAATGGCTCAAGCGGAACGCTGGCGTGCTCGCAGGTGGCCACCGGGGAGGGGAACGGTCTGCGGATTCGTGTCTATGGTGAAAACGGATCGATCGACTGGCGGCACGAAGATCCTAACCGGCTGCGCGTGAAATGGATCGAAGGGCCGGAGCAGATTCGTCATGCGGCAGGCAGCTACCTGAGCGGCGATGCGCTGGCCGTTACGCGGCTGCCGGGTGGGCACCCTGAGGGGCTGATCGAGGCGTTCGGCATCCTCTACCGTGAGTTTGCCGATGGATTGATTGCCTGGCGAGCGGGAGAGAAGAACCCGTTGCCGGCGACGCTGCCGGGGATTGTGGCCGGGGTGCGCGGGATGCGGTTTATTGAGCGCACGATCGAGAGCAGCCGCATTGCGAACTGGGTGGAGTTCTAACAGCCCAGAGCAGGCAGAAACCATGCCCAGCAGCGGAATGTTCCGCTGACTAACTCACGGTGAATCACTTTTACGGGTTGGAAAAGAACAATGGAGCTGACGATGAATCCCGTTTCAAGGAATTCCGTTTCACGCCGCAGGTTTTTGAAGCAAGGCGTTCTCACAACTGCATCCGCAGCGCTGCTGGCATCGTTGCCCAGGCAGGTTCAAGCCAAATCGCTCGCCAAGTCAACGGGCATCCAGCTCTACACGGTGAGCAAGGAGTTGAGCGAGGACCTGGCGGAGACTCTGGCGAAAATCGCCGCCATAGGATACCGGACGGTGGAAAGCGCCGGCATAGCCGGCAAGAGCGCGGCGGAGTTCCGCAAAGCTCTGGACGACGCCGGGCTCAAGTGCCCGAGTTCGCATATCTTTCCGACGCCGGGCCAAAGCAGAGAATCGTTTCTCGATGTCGCGAAGACCTTGGGCTCAAAGTATGTTGTCTCCAGCGTGATCTTCAAGATGGAAGGTTTGAAGAGCATGGACGACTACGTGAAGGCCATTTTGGCTTTGACGCAGGACGACTACAAGAAGATGGCGGGGGAATTGAACGATCTGGGCAGCAAGGCCAAGAGCGCGGGCTTGCAACTCGCTTACCATAACCACAACATGGAGTTCCACAAGTGGGCCGATGGGCGCACCACGTATGAAATCCTGATGGCAGAGACCGATCCGTCGCTGGTGAAGATTGAGATCGACTGCGGCTGGGCTGATCTGGGCGGAGATTCGCCGATTGACCTGTTCAAGAAGTATGCCGGGCGCGTGAAGATGCTGCACATCAAGGACTTTGTCGCGGTCGGTCATCCGCTGACCGAGTTGAATGTGAGAGAGATGCCGGAATCCACTGAGTTGGGCAAGGGGCACATGAACTATCGGAAGATTCTTGCCGCGGCTCCAGCGGCGGGTGTTGAGCAGATCTTCGTTGAACAAGAGCCGCCGTTTGTGAAATTCACTGCGCTGGAAGCAGCCAAGGCCGACTACGACTACCTGCAGTCGATCGCTTAGACAGCCCAGCCGGAACCAAGTAGCACCGGAAAGCATCCATGCCTCAGGGGTGCTCCTCGCCAGTGGGTGAGGAGCACCCCTGAGTGCATGCCGGTGCCATTACTCGCAGTCCTGCGTTGGTTTAAGCCGTCCAATGGATTGAAGGACCGCTCAAGGGCTATAATCCGAGCGAATCACAGCTAACAAGAGAGTTCAAGCTGGAACGATCGAGGCGTGTTCTGCGGCCGGGGTCGCTCCGCATGGAGGCTGGGAATGCTGCGGCGCAACTTCATGACCAACGCAATGCTGCAACTGGCCGTGCTGACCGCTGCGAAGAGCCTCGCGGCTGGCACGACGGCGCAGGCGGGAAGCTCAGCGAAGCCCGGCGGGCAGTTTGCAGTTCAGCCGGGCAAAATCTCCGGGTTGGAATTTCCCGATCGGGAGCGGCTTTCGCTCGATGGAGAGTGGGAGCACAAACCGCTTGCCTGGACTGTCTTGCAGGAAGACGGCTCAATCCGCGAGGACCGTACGAAGTTGCCTCTTCCCGCGAAGATGCAGATTCCCTCCAATTGGCATCTCTGCGGGCTGCCCGATTTTGACGGCAGGGTCGCTTTCCGTCGCCGGTTTACCGCAACGGCCGACCTGGCCGGCAAACCTGCGTGGCTCTGCTTTGGCGGGGCCGACTACTTTGCGGAAGTTCGACTGAACGGGAGGTTGTTGGGAAAACACGAGGGCTACTTTGAGCCGTTTGAGATGGAGGTGACCGGCATTCTGAAAGAAGGCCAGAACCTGCTGGAAGTCATTGTCGATGCGCCGCGCGAAGACCAGAAGCAGATGTGGCCCGGCAACAAGCGGCAGATCAAGGGTATCTTCAATCTGTGGGTTCCACTTGACCGGCAGATGGAGACGACGGGAGGCATCATTGGGCCGGTTGCGCTTGAGCGCCGGGGCAGCGCGCAGATCCGCTCTGTCCATTACTCTTCGAAGATCGTACCGGAGATTGCCGCTGTGGCCAGGGCGATTGGGACTTCGCCTTCAGGCTATGCAGGAACCGGCCGCCGCGCACAGGTTCTTGTGGAAGTGGAGTACTGGCTGCGAGAAGGCGGGGCAACGGACCTGGATCTATCGATTGGGGCTTCGCGTTGGCAGGGCAAAGTCTGCGGACAAGCAGGCGCCAATCGGCAGATTGCGGTCTTGACGATAGAGGATCCGAAGCTGTGGTGGACGTGGGACTTTGGCGAGCCGCATCTTTATGACGCATCGGTGAGACTGACAGCCGGGGATGAGACCGATTATTGCGCGTTCAAGGCCGGGATTCGCGAGATTCAATTTGATCCGTCGCATGGTGAGTGGAGGCTGAACGGAGAACGCTTTTATGTGCGCGGATCGAGTGTCATTCCCGATAAGTGGCTGGCGCACTATGCAGAGAGCCAGATTGCCAGGGATATGGAGCTGTTGCGCAAGGCGCACATCAATGGCGTGCGGGTTTGCGTGCATGTGACGCGCGACGAGTTTTATGCGGCGTGTGACCGGGCAGGGATTCTGGTCTGGCAGGACTTTCCCTTGCAGTGGCAATACACAACCGACAGCGGATTCATTGCCGAGGCGGGAAGGCAGCTTCAGGCGATGATTCGGCGGCTCTACAATCACCCCAGCATTGGCTTGTGGACCTGCCAGAATGAGCCGGACCCACCCAATCGCATGGGCATAGACCCGACCTTGGCTGCGATTGCGCGCAGCGCGGATTCCACGCGATTTGTGTACGAGGCATGCGAGTATGGGCAGCATCCGTATCCGGGATGGTATGAGGGGGAATTGCGCGATTTCGAAACGCTGCCCAGCGCGCCGGTGGTTTCAGAGTTTGGCGCACAGGGACTGCCCTCAGCGCCGGAGATGCGGAAACTGCTGGGCGCGAGCGTGTGGCCGCCGAATGCAAAATGGCTGGAATATGGATTTGAAACGCGCTCGACTTTCGTGGTTGCCGGTATCGAGCGCGGAAACACGCTGGACGAGTTCATTGCGAACAGCCAGGCTTACCAGGCTCGCCTGATTCAATTTGCAATCGAGAACTATCGCCGCGCCAAGTACCAGAAGCTGGGCGGCTTTTTCCACTTCATGTTCATGGATGGGTGGCCGACGATCAGCTGGAGCGTGCTCAGTTACGATCGAGTGCCGAAGAAAGGCTATGAGGCGCTCGAGCGCGCCATGCAGCCGGTTTTGCCGTGCGCGGACTTGATGGCGCCGCGGCTTTCAAGCAAACCGAAGGAGCAGTGGTCGCTTCTGGCCGGGGCGTGGCTGGTGAACGACACGAGAGAGGCGCTGAAGGGCTGCCGGATTCGTTTTGAACTGCGTGGTCCAGGCACAAACACCCTGCTGCGCGAGGATACCGTGGACGTGGCGGCCGACTGCGTTCAGACGCTCGACGCAAATCTGCTGTTGCCCGCGAGCGTTCGAACGCTCGTTCCGGGCCATTACAAGTTGGTGATTTCCGCTCATTCCAGCTCCGGCACGTTGCTGGGTGAAAACTTTTACGAGATTGCCATTGACGATATAGGTGACTTTGAGGCGGCAGGGTAAATACACTCAAACGTGGCACGTGGAAAGCGAACCATACAGCGCATTTTGCAGGAGAGCGAAAAGATGAAAACGATCAAGGGACCGGCAATTTTTCTGGCACAGTTTGCGGGCGATTCGGCGCCCTTCAACACTCTGCAAGCGATGGCGCACTGGGCAGCCGGGCTGGGATTTGTGGGGATCCAGATTCCCAGCTGGGACGGGCGGCTGTTTGACCTGAAACTGGCGGCCGAGAGCCAGGCCTATTGCGATGAGGTACGAGGCATCGCGGCCGGAGCGGGCCTTGCGATCACGGAGTTGTCAACGCACTTGCAGGGCCAGTTGGTGGCCAGCAATCCGGCCTTCGACGTGTTGCTGGAGGGATTTGCGCCGGCAAGCCTCGACGTCAAAGCCCGGCAGGCGTGGGCGGTGGAGCAGTTGGGATTTGCAGCCAAGGCCAGCAGGAACCTGGGCCTCAATGCGCATGGAACCTTTTCGGGAGCATTGGCGTGGCCGTATTTTTATCCGTGGCCGCAGCGGCCGGCGGGACTGGTGGAGGAGGCATTCGCTGAGTTGGGTCGCCGCTGGTTGCCGATTCTGCGCCTTTTTGATGAGGCGGGTGTGGACCTCTGCTATGAACTCCATCCGGGTGAAGATCTGCACGACGGGGCGACCTTCGAGCGGTTCCTTGACGTGGTGGGCCAACACCCGCGCGCCAACATTCTCTACGACCCCAGCCACATGGTTCTGCAACAGATGGACTACCTCGCCTTCCTGGATCTCTACCATGACCGTGTGCGTGCCTTTCACGTTAAGGACGCCGAGTTCCACGGCAACGGGCGTTCCGGCGTGTATGGCGGCTACCAGGGTTGGGTGGAACGTCCGGGCCGGTTCCGCTCTCTGGGCGACGGGCAGGTCGACTTCAGCCAGATCTTCAGCAAACTGGCGCAGTACGACTATCCCGGCTGGGCGGTTCTGGAGTGGGAGTGCTGCCTGAAGCATCCTGAACAAGGCGCAGCGGAAGGCGCTCCGTTCATTCAGAAGCACATCATCCGCGTGACAGACCACGCGTTTGACGACTTTGTGGGCGGCGGCGCCGATGCGGCCAGGAACCGCAGGATTCTGGGGCTTGGTTAGTCCGCGACTGGTTGGCTAAGTGGAAAGCCCGGCAGACTGGTAGATTTGCACCATGCATTGCATGTCGCGTAAACCTTCTTCGCCGGGCGACTTGGGTTGCAGATTGTTCTCGACGCAGTGGGAGAAGTGCTCTGCTTCAGCGACAAAGTGCGAAGGGTCGCGGGCGGGATTGATCTCGTCGATTTTGGCGCCGGAGAACTCGGCGCGGAGTTGCAGACCCTCGTAGGTGAATGCATGGTCCACCTGTAGCCACCCTTTTGCCCCGTAGACACGATAGTGATCAGGCATCCAGGCGCCGTAACTGGTGCTGCAACTGGCGACTATGCCCGACGGGAAGGTCATACTCCAGGTGAGGTTTTCTTCCACATTGTTGAAGCGGCCGTCGTGGTCAATGGTTGAGGCGAAGGCGGAAATGTGTGCGGGCTCTTCGCCGGTGAGATAGCGGCAGGCGTTGAGGGAATAGATGCCGAGATCGAGCAGCGGGCCGCCCCCAGCCAGCTGTTTGTTGAGCCGCCACTCCCCGGCCGAGATGTTGCCACCGAAGGTGCTGCTGATAGCCTGCACCTGGCCCAGCGCGCCGTCACGAATGAGCTGGATGGCCTTGAGGTTAGTGGGCTCGTAGTGACAGCGGTAGGCGATCATCAACTTGACATTGGCAGCCTTACAGGCAGCGATCATGGCTTCAGCGTCGGCCACACTGGTGCTCATGGGCTTCTCGCAGAGCACATGCTTGCCGGCCTTGGCGGCACGAATGGTGTACTCGGCGTGCATGGAGTTAGGCAGCGCCACGTAGACAGCGTCGACGGCGGGATTGTGCACGATGTCGTCGAAGTTGTCGTAGTTGTAAATTGAGCTGGACGGGACGCCGTACTCGGCGGCAATCTTGTCTGCCTTGTCGCGATGGCCGCTGACCAGGCCGGTGATCTGGGAGTTGGCTGAGCCGCGCACGGCCGGCAGAAAGTGGCCGGCGATGCGGCCTAGACCGATGACGGCGTAGCCGGTCTTCCTCGTGGTTGTCTCTTTATGTGCCTGCGCGGCGGGCGCGAGGCGGGCAGCAAGGCTCAGGGCGGCAAGCTTGGAGAATTCTCTGCGGGTGAATCTCATGGCGGTGGGGTTTCCTCTCGTGGGGTACGCAACCGGACAATGGGGGAAGTGCAACGCCCGGCGAAGCAGGGCGTCTTCACTATAAATCGAACCCATGAAAAATGAACAATGCTGCCGGGCAATTTCGTGAAGAGATCAGCGCCGCCGCAGGGGTTGCTTGCGCGCAACGGTGGTCAGCTTGCCGGTGACAGCGTATTTGCGCCGTTCCACGGGCGAGGAGAGCACAAGGCTTGTGACCGGGTTGCCGTAGGGTAGCAGAGCCTCGATGAGGGCCTCAAGGTGGGCCATATCGGTGGTTGTGACCTTGAGCAGGAAATCGTCGCCGCCGGTGAGGTGGTGGCACTCGCGCACCTCTTCCAGATTCTGCACGTAATCCAGCAGCCGATGGTAGTTCTGGCCCCCGCAACTCATGCGGATGAAGGCCATCACTTCAAGTCCCAGAGCTTCTCGGTCAATATCCACGGTGTAGCCGTGCAAGATGCCCACCTCTTCCATCTGCTTCATGCGCTCGGCTGTTGCAGTGGGTGAGAGGCCAATGCGGCGACCGATCTCGGCGAGGCTGAGGCGGGCGTTGCTCTGAAGTTCGTCGAGAAGCATTCTGCCGAAACTGTCGAGCAGTGCCGTGGAATCCATCGCCATAGATATTAAGCATAGTCGATTCAAGCTCCAGAAAAAAGAGCTGCCGGGTAATCCATCTGGACGTTAGTCGTGGAGCAGCCTACCATCGTTCTCATGGACCTCCTGATACTTGATGGCCAGCCGTTGACACTGGCAGAGATTGAAGTGGTTTCGCTGGCTGCCTGTCCGGTGGCTATTGCACCTGCGGCGTTGGCCCGCGTGGCTGCGAGCCGCGGGCAGATTGAGCAGATATTGGCCGCGGGGCAGACTGTATATGGAGTCAACACGGGTTTTGGGAAACTCTCCGACGTGCGTATTCCGGCGGACAAGTTGGCGCAGTTGCAGACGAATCTCGTGCGCAGTCACGCCGGCGGTGTGGGTCGGCCGCTCTCTGAGGGCGAGTCGCGCGCCATGCTGCTTTTGCGCGCCAACGTTCTCGCCAAGGGTTTCAGCGGCTGCCGCCCGGTGTTAGTTGAACTACTGGTAGCACTGCTCAATGCCGGTGTACACCCTGTGATTCCTGAAAAGGGTTCCGTGGGCGCAAGCGGAGACCTGGCGCCACTGGCTCACTTAGCCCTGGTTGCGATTGGCGAAGGCGAAGCATTCTACAAGGGTGACCGGATCGCCGGGGGCGAGGCGCTGCGTCGCGCAGGGCTTGAGCCAATCGCGCTGACGGCAAAGGAAGGCCTGGCCCTGCTGAACGGGACACAGGCCATGACCGCTGTGGGTGGCCTGGCTGTGGCACGTGCGCGCCGTGTGGTCAAACTCGCCGATCTGGCCGGGGCCATGTCGCTTGAAGCGTTGATGGGCACCCCGTCGGCGTTTGACGAGCGCATTCACCTGGCCCGGCCCCATGGTGGCCAGATAGCCGCTGCTGCCCACCTGATGCGCCTGCTTGAGGATTCAGAGATTCGCGAGGCACATCGCGAGCGCGATTCCCGGGTTCAGGATGCTTACTGCCTGCGCTGCATGCCGCAGGTGCACGGCGCAGTACGCGGCGCGTTGGAACACGTAGCCGGAGTGTTGGAGATTGAGGCTGGCTCGGCTACGGATAATCCTCTCGTCTTCCCACAGAGCTCCTCCAAAACCCAGAAGGACGGAGTCCTGTCGGGGGGGAACTTCCATGGGGCGCCGCTGGCCTATGCATTTGACTATGCGGCCATCGCCCTCACCGATCTCGCCAGCATCACCGAGCGGCGGATCGACAGGTTGCTGAATCCGGACATTAATGAGGGGCTACCGGCATTTTTGTCCCCAGATCCGGGGTTATCCTCCGGGTTCATGATCGCGCAAATCGTTGCAGCGGCACTCATCAACGAATGCCAGGTGCTTGCTCATCCTTCGTCGACGGGCAGCATCCCGACTGACGGCGGCAAGGAGGACCATGTTTCGATGGGGATGACGGGGGCGCTGAAATTACGGCAGATTGTGGAGAACGGGGAGCGGGTGTTGGCGATTGAGTTAATGTGCGCGGCGCAGGGACTGGAGTTCCGCAGGCCGCTCAGGGCCAGCCGCGAGGTGGAGCGGGCGCTTGCCGTGGTGCGGTCGATCGTACTCCGGCTGGAGGAGGATCGGGTGCTGGCGGGAGACATTGATGCAATGGCGGCGGCGGTGAAGGGCGGAGCTTTTGACGACTGGTGTGACTGATGGGGGGCGGTGTTCGCCCCCCGTGTTGTTATAAGAGTATCTGCATGGAGCGGCCAATCTTCCGCGGATTCTTGTTCTGCAAAACGCCCCCCGGGGTTGACGGGAGCTTTGAGGGATGCCGACTAAGCTATTTCAGAAGAAAGAGATAGGCATGAAATGAGGCTCAGTCTTCGGGAGATCAGGGAAGATGGCCCTAAAGCGATTTTGCTATTGATTTTTGAAGAAAATATCCGTAAAATAAGACTGTAGAGTTACCTCAGGACCGTTCAGTTCCCCCAGCTGGTGTCCGAGGATGTTAACGCAAGTCACACTTCTGTTAAGGACATCAAATCGATGGCAAAACGTCGTGGAAATCCGAATTGGGGCAAGCCGGAGCCCATTGGTCCGGTTGTGCCTACAGTGACCTCCTTTGAACAAATCGTCAAGGAGTTCAAACTGACCCCGGACCAATACATCCGGTCAACCCGTCTTCGCGAGTGGGCTCGCCGGAACAAGAACTCAAAGTACATCCCCGAGGCGCTTCTTGAGGCCTGGGGTTTTGAGATCGAATCGACGTTGTAGAGTTTTTTCCTCATGTCAATCCACCAAAAGCGCCGCCCATCGGGCGGCGCTTTTGCATGTTTGGAGCGGGGCTTTGCTGTTTGCCTCGGGCATAGGCGAGAATGGGAGTGCAGCCATGCCGCAAACGCAACGCACTTTCGAGCTTCCCTTTACAGATGTCCCTGGCGCCCTGGACGAAATTCGTGCTGGGCGCATGGTGGTCGTGGTTGACGACGAGGACCGCGAAAACGAGGGCGACCTGACACTGGCCGCCGAGTTCGTGACCCCGGAGGCGATCAACTTCATGGCGCGCTTTGGGCGGGGGCTGATCTGCCTCACGCTGACGGAAGAGCGGGCGGACTACCTGCGGCTGTTTCCCATGACGCAGCAGAACTCCTCGCGCTTTGGCACGGCCTTTACAGAAACGATTGAGGCGCGCGAAGGGGTGACGACGGGCATCTCGGCCGCGGACCGGTCGCACACGATTCGCACGGCCATTACAGACGGGGCGACCTATTCGGATTTGGCTCGGCCGGGGCACGTATTTCCGCTGAGAGCGCGCAAGGGCGGGGTGCTGGTGCGTGCCGGGCAGACCGAGGCGTCGGTAGACCTGGCGCGGATGGCGGGGCTGAATCCATCCGGCGTGATCTGCGAGATCATGCGAGATGACGGCGAGATGGCGCGGATTCCAGACCTGATCCCGTTCTGCAAGGAACACGGGCTGCGGATTCTCACGGTGGCCGAGTTGATCCGCTACCGGCTGCGGAACGAGCGGTACATTGTGCGCGCCGGGGAGAGCCGGATTCAGACGAAGTACGGCGAGTTCCGGATGATCGCCTACGAGAGCGAAGTGAACGGAGGGGAAAGCCACATCGCGCTGGTGCGCGGGGATCTTTGCGCGGACTGCCCAGCCTCGCAGAGCGGCACGCCGGGCATTGCCGCGGGGCACGAACCGGAGACAGGGCAATCGCCGTGCAGCCATGCGGTGCTGGTGCGCGTGCATACGCGATGCACGGCGGGCGACGTGTTTGGCGCCGACTGCCATTGCCGCGAGATCCTGGACCAGTCAATGAAGATGATTGCCGAGGAGGGGTGTGGCGCGGTGCTTTACCTGCACAACACCTCGCGGGGCTTTGAAGTGGACCACACGCCGGTGGTGACGGGCGCGTTTGAACCGGGTGGGGCGGCGGCGCTGCCGGGCGTACTGAGGGCCAACGCAGGGCGGCTGGTTCTGCACCAGGAGCTGCGCACTCGCGAAGGGTCGCAGGCGCGTTCAGGGCGGATTCTGCGAGCCATCGGGCTGGGAGGACAGATTCTCTCGGACCTGGGGATTCAGCGGATCCGGCTGCTGTCGAACACGCCGATGCACATTCCGGCGCTGGAGGGGTTTGGGCTGGAGATTGTGGAGCAGGTTCCGATTCCGGTGGGGGAATGCAGGGAACAGGGAATAGGGAACAGGGAGTAGGGCGCGTGGCGGATTGGGAGGGGGAGAGCAGAGGTTCGAGGTACCCAAGGACTGGAAGTCCAGATATCTAGCCCCGCGAATCACCCCGATCCGGCGCCGGCCCGGCCCCCCGACCCCGACCCCAAATCCGACCCAGATCCCGACCCAGAGGGTTCCCCGGTTTCCCGCCTGTTCGTGGAGAGCTGGGGCGCACGCGCATTTTGGGAGGTCGGAGCTGGGCCCTGGCTGAGATCATCGGGGAATGTTTCGATGGTCGGGCCGGAGGTACTCGTCGCTGGGCTGCTCTGTGATGGATAACTTGCGGGAACGAGCCATGCCTTGAAACTCGACTTGGACGGTTACTTCGCCTGGGGAGAGGCCCGTCAGAAGGCCGGTGGTGGAGAGGATGGCGGCGGAATCGATGGAACTCCAGTGGGCCTCGGCGGTTACGTCGCTCGCGTGTCCATCACTGTAGGTTGCGATGGCGGAGAATTGTTGGGATTTTCCAGCGGGCAGCTCCTTGATGGATGGAGCGATGAGGAGGGAAAGCAGCGGCGGGGTTGGCGCACCCGGTGGCGGGCTGGCAGAGGTTGCCGGGGAATCCGGGGCGAGAGGTTCTGGAGGCGCGGGGGGCTGATCTGCATTTGGGCCTGGCTGCCCGAGGGCCCAAGGCTCCAAATCGCCGGTCGTTCCCAGGAACTGGATCTTCGCCAAGCGGATCTGGTTGTTGAGCTGAAGAAGGGCATTGAACTTGAAACCTTCAGTGATGTGCGCGGCGACGAGGGTGCCGATTGAGGCTTTGGCCAACTCCATGTCATGCGCTGCCTTGAGCCGGGCCAGGTATTCCGATAGGTAATCGAGCTGCACCAGGTCGCGGCAAGCGAGCAACTGCTGAAGGGTTTCGCTGTCTTCGAGGGTGTTGGTTGGATTCTCGGGCAAGGGCGGCATGGAGTTCTCGACGATGCCGGCCTGATCGAGGGGGCGGCCGAGGAGCGTGGAAAGCGCGGCACGCATCTTGCGCTCGGAGGCGCCGAGGGCTGCCGACTCGACGCGCGCCCTGGCTCGCAACAGCTTTGCCTGCGTGAGCAGAAGCGGGTGATCGACGTCAACGGAGACCCGCCGGGACTCGATGTCAATCAGTCTCGCGGCGAGTTCCTGCTGCCGGCTCAGGACGTGTTGCTGTGCCTGGATGCCGTCGAGGTTTGCGAAGAGGAGAGCGGTGCACAAAACGACGCTCCTGCGAGAGGTCAGATCGAATGCGGCCGGAGGCGTGCGGTCAGGGGACTGGGCGAAGATTGGGCCTCCGAGCGGGAGGCCGGATTCGCTGGCGGCTACGAGTTGGGCGGCGATGATGGCGTAGTCCTGGAGGCGGATCGGGCAGGACTGGTGATTGGCGGGGCGTCCGTTGATCTGTGCGGTTTGCTGGTCTGGCGGCTGGCTCTGGGGCGACGAGGGGAGTGCGCGGTTATGGTTGATCGCCAGTTCCAGAGCTTGCGCGAAGGTCAAGGGCGCGCCTTGCAGGCGGCAGGGCAGCAGGCACACCAGCGCAAGGAACCATCGACGGGAAGAGGACACGAGTTATTCCAATCCTAGTTTTCGCGAGTCAGGTTCCAGCTCATGGAATCGCCATCGCTGTCGGTGCCGGTTCCTGTGAGGGTTTTATGATCGGCGCTGATGGTGAGAGTGGCGGAGCCGAACTCTGTCGAATCTTCACCGCTTATGTTTCCGCCGGCAACGCCGCCTGTGAGGTTCAGAGTCAGCAGGTTTGTCGAGAAACCTCCCGCGATGCCGCCAGCTCCCTCACCACTAGCCCCAACGTAAAGATTCTGTCCGTTGAGGGATGCGACTGCCACCCCGTAGGTCGGAATGCCGTTCTCATCGGTATATATGATCGTTCCCGTGAGGGAATAGGAATTCTGTGAGAAAGCGGCGACCACCTGGAGGGTTGTTGTGTCCGATTCAGGACTGGCAATCGTTGCGGTTCCGGACCAGTTTCCGACGATGGGATAAGTCCCCGTGAGGGTAGAGCCTTTGACGGTTAGAATGGCGGGCTGGGTGGTCGCGGTGACGGGCACGCCGTTGACGGTTTCGGTGAAGACGGCTGTAAAGGACGCGCCATTGTCCGCGGTTGTGGTTTCTTCGGTTATGTATTGGTTTTCGGTGGCGCCCGGGATCGGCTTGGCGTTCTTATACCACTGGATGGCCGGTTGTGGGCCGCCGCTAAGGTCATAGGCATAGGCATTGAACTCCGCGACGCCCGGCGTGGTGACGGTCACGCTGGCAGGCTGTTCCTCGATCACGAGGTCGACAACGGTGAGATAGGCGGGGTTGCTGGGGGGTGTGTTGCCGACGGAGTTGCTGACGACGACGGTGAAGGCTGCGTTGTTGTCAGCGAGAGCGGTTGGGGGCGTTGTGTACTTTGAAGTGGTTTGGGTGCTGACGAGGCCGCCGTTCTTGTACCACTTGTAAGTGAGCGGCGCCGTACCGGAGGCGACGACGTTGAAGGTGGCGACCGTGCCTACCCTCACCGTTGCGTTGGCTGGCTGGGTGGTGATTGCGGGGGCGGTAGCCGCTGCGCTGCTTGCGGCGCCAACGGTGATCAGGAGGATGAGGGTCAAAAAGACGATCTCGAATCTCTGTTTCAAAACTGGCCTCTTTCACTTCAATGGTTGGTCTAATTGACCTTCTGCGAGAGCGAAGCCGAACTGGCCTTGAAGCTCGTATCGCCGCTGTAAACCGCCTTGATGCTGTGCGTGCCCGAGGTCAGCGTCGTGGTGGTGTACCTGGCTGCGCCGCTGTTCAGGGTTACTGTCTTCAGAAGCTTGGTTCCATCGTTGAACGCTACCGAACCGGAGGGCGAGCCACCGAACTTCCCGGTGACGGTGGCGGTGAAGGTCACCGACTGCCCGGACTTGGAGGGATTCAGCGACGAGGTGAGCGCTGTGGTGGATGCGGCTTGATTGACCACTTGCTTGACGGTATTGGAGGTGCTGGTGAGGAAGTTTTTGTCGCCGCTGTAGACGGCCGCGATGGAATCGGCGCCCAGCGGCAGCGTCGAGATGGAGAGGCTGGCGGTTCCCTTGCTCAACGGGGCGGTCCCGATCTTCGTGGTTCCGTAGCTGAAGGTCACCGTTCCAGTGGGCGTGCCGCCGAACTGCCCGGTGACTGTGGCCTCGAGGGTGACCGGCTGGGCGTAGCTGGAGGGGTTCGGCTTGGCGGTCAGCGCTGTGTTCGACTTGGCCTTGTTGACCACCTGGCTGAGCGCCGCAGACTTGCTGTTGGCGAAGCTGGCATCGCCCGCGTAGGTTGCCGTGATGGAGTCCGTGCCCACGGGCAGGGCCGTGGTCGTGGTGGTGGCCGAGCCGCCGCTCAGGGTCCCCGTTCCCAGCGCCCTGGCAGCGTAGATAAAGGAGACAGATTCTCCATTTGGCGGCTCAGCGCTGCTTGACGCTACCTTGGCGGTAAAGGTCACGGGTTCAAGATAAACCGATGGGTTCAGCGAGGACTTGAGCGAAGTTGTGGTCGGGGCCGGGGGCGTTGCGGGAGGGGTGTAGATGAAGCCGTGCACCACCGCGTTGACGTCGATATAGGTTCCCACGACGGTTCCCACGTCGTTGATGCCGAAGGCCACGGTTCCCGCAATCATGCCCGTGGTGGCTGCGCCCGGAGCGTCCAGCTTGGTGAATCCGCCAAGGGCAGAGCGCACAAAGCCGTGCAATACGATGTCCGTGTCCGCATAGGAGCCGGCAATTGCCCCAGCCGTGTCGATGCCCAAAGCCAGGGTGCCGCAGAACATCTTGCCCATCCCTGAAGTGGCGCACGGATTCAAGTCCGCGCCGGGAGCGTCGAAAGGGGTGATCTGCCCATTGGCGGCGCGCACAAATCCATGTTGAACGCACTTCGTGTCGGTGTAGTAACCCGCAACATCTCCCGCCGCGTCAATGTCCGACGCGGAGGTGCCGCCGAAGTTATACCCATGATTGGAGACGCATGTCCCCACGCCCGTAGGATCAAACCCGGTGAACAGGCCGGCGGCCGAGCGCACAAATCCGTGTTGCACCGTATTCGTATCTTTATAAGTTCCAACAATCTCTCCATTGGCATTGATCCCGATGCCCATGGTGCCCTGCTTTTGGTTGCTCGGCCCCCCGGCCGTTCCCGCGTTTGGGTCGTCGACGGCGGTGATCGTGCCGTTGGCTGCGCGCAAAAAGCCGTGATACATCGAGGGCGCAAGATAGTTCCCCGTGGTGTAGAAGCCTGCGATCGCGCCCGCGTCGTTGATTCTCACAGCCACGGTGCCCCGATGCGCGGCGGTTCCCGCGCCTATAGCGTCAAATTCGGTGATCGTGCCATCGCCGGCGCGCACAAAGCCGTGCGAGGCGCCGTTCCGGTCGAGGTACGTTCCCGCGATCGCCCCGGAAGCATTGATGCTGACGGCGATGGTCCCCTGATAGGCGCCCGTTCCGGCGTCTTTGGCATCAAAGGAGGTGAACGTGGCGTTGGCGGAGCGCACATAGCCGTGGAGCAAATTCTTCGAGTCGGCGTAGACCCCCACGACAGCTCCGGAGGCGTTGATGGCCAGGGCGCCGGTTCCCTGGAACTCGCCCGTGCCCGCACCGGGAGCCTCGAAGGTGGTGTAATTGGAGATGGCGCTATCGGGCGTTACCGCGGCTTCCTGCGACCGCGCCGGTGTGCCCGCGACGGACAGCATACCGAGGCAAAGGGCAGCGAAGCCGGTGAAGTTCGTCCAGCTCAAGCGGGATTCGGGTTGAAGTCCAAACAAACCTTGCACCATCACTTGTTTCCTCCCTGGCCTCGTCCATTTGGCAACCGCGTGTTTTGGCGGTTCACACCACAAATCTTCTGGACTTGAATTTTGGCAAGAGTATACACCTTGCCGCAGCTTGGCGCCGGGCTCTTCAACGGTGGGGCTGGGGCAATCGCATTTGAACCAGAGGGCCTGGGGACTTGAGGAAGCCTGGCCTGAATGGCGCGAAAAGGGGCCCATTGAGGGATGGCAAGCGGATTCAGAATGTAGCAGGGGCTAAAGTGCGTGGGTGAGAACCAGGCTTTCATCGTGATCGAACGAAGCTGTGGAGGTTGAGTGAAAGCCGGTTTTATTGAAAAGCAGCAAGTTAGCGCCCGCCGCGGCGGGCGTAGCAAGTCAGCCCTAAAAACCAGCTCTCACGCAGACACTAAAGCCCTCTCCTGTTTTCAGCTACTTGCGGCACACGACCCCGACCCCGACCCAGAGGGGTCCCCGGTCTCCCGGTTTCCCGGTTCCCCGGTTCGCCGGTGCTCCGGTGCATCGAACTGCGCCCTTTCAAAACATCGATTCGATCAGAGGTTCCCTCATGCGATCTGCATCCTTGCGGCGGGTCCAGGGGCAGGTTTTGGCCTTTCATTCGGAACCGGTGCTGTGCGTTACTGGTGGACTGCGATTCCGTTGGAAGCTGCTCCTGGGCTGTCGGTCACTTGCGTGATCAGGAAGACCTGGGCAACGCCGGTGGAGCTGAGTTGGCCGAGACTGAGATTGAATACATCGCCACTCTGGCCACCCACATCCATGGTGCCTTTCCCGTTCGAATTGACGGTATAGGTACCAGAAGCCGTATTGCTTTGAGGGGGATAGAAGATGGCATGTCCAGTGTTGTAGGTGTAGGGCGAGTTCTTATTGCCCGTACAGGTTATGGACACCGTGTTGTTGCTGTCCGTTTCGTCGAAGTTTCCGTACTGCGTCATGGTGGCGCTGAACGTGCCAGTGCCCGTGAAGGTGGCAGTGCCTTCATTGAGTTGTGTGCTGGCCGATTGACCGCCCAGGGTGAGCGTGTATTTGGTACCAGCGCAGGTGGCCGAGACGGTCTTGTTCCAATAGACCTCGTTGACCGTGGTCGTCTGGAAGACGTATGTGCCGCTCAAACTGGCTTTGGATGGGGTTGGAGTTGCAGCATTGGCCGCGACAAGCATAACGAAACCAATAAGAACCGATGACGCAAGACGAATCATGGATAAGGCTCCCTTCTTGCAATTCCGGGAAGGCCCAGGGGGATCGCCTTGCTTCCCGGGTAGTTCCCTGTATGGGAATTTCGGCATCCGTCGCGATTTCTGTGGTTTCGCGGGGATTACGGGGTGGCGAATTCGACTTTTTCGGGATGGCTGGCGGAGCGGACCTTTTCGGGACGGCTGGCGGAGCGGATTTGGAGGGCGGGGACCGGCCACCTGCGGTGGGGCCAGCGGCCTTCGGCGGGGAGAACTGGGGAGGCGTGCTTTCTAGAACTTGAGGTTGTCGGCGGTTTCGAGGGACTTGTCGGGGAGGTGCTGGCTGCCGAAGAGGCGGAAGTTTTTGACCGCCCTTAGATCGAATGCGGGGGGATCAAAGGCTGGGGCTGAGGACGGGGGGACGCGGAGGCGGAAGAAGTCGGCACCATCTACGTCGTTGAGCCAGAAGGCGGGTCGGGGGTCGGGGGTGAGGGTTTGGATTTCGACGTTGGACATTTCGAGGTTGCGGATGTGGCGGAGGAAGAAGCCGGTGGCGGGCAGGTCGCCGAACATTTTGGGGTCGGGGTAGCCGGCTGCTTTTTCTTCGGGGTTGAGGGCGGCCGTGGCCTCGGGCGCGCCGCCGACTTGCTGGAGGAAGACGTCGTGGATTTTTACGTCTTCAATGTTGTGGCCGGGGACGCCGCTAAGGATGGAGGGGAGCGGGGAAGCGCCGGAGCTGGTGATGTTGGAGAGGAGGACGCGGCGCATGACGCCGGGTTTTGCGTCGGCGGGGCCGCGCATGCGGGTTCCGAGGCGGAGGAAGAGCGGGGCGGAGCGGATGTCGCGCATGGCGATGTTGGAGAAGGCGATGTCTTCAACGAGGGCGCCGTCTTCGGATTCGAGGGCGAATCCCTGGCAGCTCTCGAAGACGCAGTTGGAGATGGCGATGTTGCGGAAGCCGCCGTTGGACTCGGTGCCTAGTTTGATGCGGCCGGTGGCGGGCCAGTGGAGGCCGGAGCTGGGCTTCCAGGAGCCGTCGAGGACGGAGCCGAGCTGATAGCCGCCGGTGACGAAGCAGTTGACGATGGTGACGTTCTCAGTGACGCGGGGGTAGCCGAGGGCGAAGGAGGACTTGGGGCAGATGCCGTCGTCCCAGGGGGAGTTGACGGTGCAGTTGGAGACGCGGACGTTGCGGCAGCAATCGATGTCGAGGCCGTCGCGATTGGTGTCGAGGAGGAGGTTGTCGATGGTGAGGTTGTCGACGCCGGTGGCGAGGAGGCAGAAGTGTCCGCCCTGGAGGACGGAGAAGTCGCGGAGGAGGACGTTGCGGCAGGTTTTGAGGGCGATGGTTTTGTTGCCGACGCCGGGCTTGGTGACGTCGGGCATGGCGGGGTCGCGATCGAAGCCGAAGCCGCTGCTGAGGCCTTTGCCCCAGATGAGTCCGGGGCCGGTGATGGAGATGCCGTCAAGGCCTTCACCCCAGATGAGGGAGTTGTGCCAGTGGTTGTGTCCGTAGTCCTGGTAGGGCTCCCATGCGCCTTGTGGCTCGGCGAGGTCGTAGGCGGGGGAGGAGTCACCGTGGAGGGGGCTGGGTGCGGCGAGGAGGACTGCGCCGCGGTCGAGATGGAGGCCGATTTTGCTTTTGAGTCGGATGGAGTAGCTGAGGTAAGTGCCGGCGGGGAAGAAGATGGTTCCGCCGCCGGCGGCGGAGGCGGCGTCGATGGCGCGATTGATGGCGGGGGAGTCGAGGGTGACGCCGTCGGCTTTTGCGCCGAAGTGGAGGACGTTGAAGGAGGCGGGCTGGGAGTCGGCTGCTGGAGACTGGCCGGGGGCGGGGGAGACGGAGGCGGCGAATCCGGTGGCGAGGGTGGGGGCGGCCATTTTCAATAAGCTTCTGCGCAGCATGGTTTGCTCCTGAGGCTTCGATTGGGAGAGCGGGGCCGGGCGATTCGGCGGCGGCTGCAACTCGTGGTCCATTGTGTCACATGGATGGCGGGGTGCGGGTTGGGGGGAGGGGGGGCGGCAGGGCAATCGCATTTGAAACCAGCGTGAACCAGCATAGGAACTTCCACAAAGCGATCCAGTAGGAGAAGTTGATTCACAGGGGAG
>Ga0302320_10000565_pt1 | contig 88050 bp, 80 predicted proteins | sample Bog_T0_3_FD_202130 | JGI IMG/M metagenome (GOLD analysis project Ga0302320, IMG submission 202130) | Peat permafrost microbial communities from Stordalen Mire near Abisko, Sweden - Bog_T0_3 | ecosystem: Environmental > Terrestrial > Soil > Wetlands > Peat | place: Sweden: Abisko, Stordalen Mire...
GTTCCACCAGGGAAGCTCTTCGAGTTTCGGGAACTTCGCAAATTCCTTGATGGTGGTTTTGCCGCGGATGTTGGCGACGGGTTCGTACCCGTCCAGCCAGAGATATTCAAGTTTGTATTTCGCCATGTGTGTTTGTTGTTGTTATGTCTGTTTGGGACAGGTTGTCTAGACGTCCAGCACCAGAGCTTGGGGTCGAACCTGTACAGCAACACTTGAGCAGGAGAGGTGCCAAGGAGCAAGATTTTTGCGCGGCCGGCCGGCGCTAAATTCATTTCAGCCTTGTAAAACAAGGAGTTTCTGACTGCATCAACTTATTCACAAACACCGCCAACAGCAAATCCAGCTGTTGATTTTTAACCGGGATGCGCAAAACGATTCGGCAGCCGCCGCACAAACCGGCTTTGCACCGGCGCCGGATTCGGCGATAGTTGACCCGCAAGGGCGGCACACGGCTGCCATCCCATGTTGAAAGTCAAAGATACGCTCCGGGCGACGGTCCACCTGACCTATGATGGACGGGTGATCAAGGTTTACCACGGACCCGCTGCGGCGGCGCGCTTTGCCAACGAAGTCCGCGTGCTGCGCCATCTCGAAGCCCGCGGTTGTCATTTTGTCCCGCGTTTGCTCGATGTTGACGAAAAAAACCTCCGCATTGTCACCACCAATTGCGGCAGCCGCGTAGAGCATCTGGATGAACCGCGGGCGCGCGAGCTGTTCGCGGAACTGGTGAAGTTCGGCGTCCGCCACGATGACCCCGACATGCGCAACGTAACCTATCGGACATCCGATGGGCGCTTTTGCTTGATCGATTTTGAACTGGCCACCATTCTGCCAAACTCCGAATCGCATCCGCCGACATGAAATCGAAACAACCACGCCCGGCGCGACCGGTGCGCCGCATCCACGCCACCGCTCCCTCGTTGAAATGGTATGGCTGGACGGACTGCGGCAAGATCCGCACGCACAACGAGGATTCCTTCGTCGGCCTGCAATTCAACGTTCATGAAGTGCATCATCTCGGGAAAATCGGCGCGGCTCCGATTGGAGCGATGAATTACGCGTTTGCCGTGAGCGACGGCATGGGGGGCGCCAACGCGGGCGAATTTGCCAGCCAGATCGCGGTGGAAAAAACCACCGAACTCCTGCCGCTCTTGTATCAACGTTCCGCTGGCGGCCGGGAAACCGATTTTGCCGAGATCCTCGAAAAACTGTTCAAGCAAATCCACCGGGCTCTCGTTTATGTGGGCGGCAGCTACGAGGAATGCGTGGGAATGCAGACCACCCTCAGCGTCTGCTGGTTTACTCCAGGCCGTGTGCATTTCGGCCACATTGGCGACAGCCGGATTTACCGGCTGACGGAGGGTGGGAAACGATTGAAACAGTTGAGCCATGACGACACGCACGTCGGCTGGCTGCTGCGCAACGGCCGCATCCGGGAGTATGAGGCCCGGATTCATCCGCGGCGCAAGGTCCTCCAAAAGGCACTGGGTGGCGGCAATCAGTTCGTGAATCCCCAGATCGGCAGCGTGCCCTGCCGGGCCGGAGATGTTTTTCTTCTTTGCACCGACGGCCTGATGGAGGGGTTGTACGACAGCGGCCTGGGTGAACAACTGCGGTCGGCCGGTTTAATCGGTCCGGATGCCAACCTGGCCCATCGCCTGGTGGAACAGGCGGTCAAGAATGACGGCCGCGACAACACGACAGCGATGGTGGTGCAGGTCGTTTGAAGCCAGACAATTAAAGCCCAAACCTACGAAGCCGAGGCCGAGGAAAAAACCAGCGGAACGGTCAGCCATAAATTCTTTGATGAACTGCCCGTGCCGTGAAAACAAAGGCCGAATTAAATCGCCGCCACGGATGACCGCAACGGCAGCAAGAATGGTTTAACCACAAGAACAACAAGCGTCACCTATTACCGAAAATCTTTTCGCCTCTTTTGCCATCTTCATAAGATTGGGGAAAAGACGTTTGCAATTATAGCCCTGCTTTTCAAGATTGTTTAGAGACTCAACTACCAACTTACTTGAAAGCCTGACCTTGGCATGAACAAGGTCGTCGCTTATGTATTTCGAGATTGAGCCCGGAACCAGAAAGCAACCTTGCTGGGCCGCCAAACGATCATTTTTTTGTTTGGGATCCAAGATTGATCCGACGAGCCGATATTTCCCTTCTTCATCTTTTTGAAAGACATTATACCTTGGATTATGCACGGGGCCGCAGTAATCAAGAAGTCCTTTTTTCCGTCTGCGCTGTTCAAGGCGTTTCTTGTCAACAACCCAGATGGCACTTTCACCCCGCGAGTCTTCAAGAGCGAAAAACGCAGCGACTTTAGGGTCGTATGTGAAATCGAGCAAGCGAGTTGGCGCATGGTAGTGTTGCATCAACGACAGGACGTCGAGTGGAATCCATCGCTTGTGCAAACCGCGATACGTTTCAAGAAGGTTCTCGCGGAAGTTGCGATACATTTTTAGTTCACGTTTGCGCCACTCATGTTCGTTAACATGGTTGTCCACAAAATGACGCGCAAGGCTTGTCTGAAGCGGCCATTCGCTGTCGGCTTGCCCGCGAAACACGAATTGTTTCTGTCCGTCTTTGTATTGCTCCAGCCATTGTTGCAATTGCGCCCATGTGTTGAATTCTAGTTTTTGCATAGCATTTTTTGAAAGCTACTTTTATTTATCACGAAACAATTGCTCCAAGATTTGTTGGCGATTTAGCTTTTCCAGAAACTCCGCAGGTGTCATTTCGCCGCTTTTGCCTGTCATTTGCTCAATATACCGATGTTTGCCGTTAGACCGATAGAAAAAGTTTTCCTGTTTCAACTATTATGCTTCGGAGAGAAATACATACGCCCAAACGTCTTGTCCGAGAACTTAACGGGCTTGTTTCATGGCACGGTGAATTCCACCGGCCCGCAACTGGTGCATAGTCCTTGGCTCATAAATTATCCGTTGATCTGTTTTCCGGGCTTTGGTAGTTGATTCGGAATCAATGGCGTTTGGGGTTTCGGCGCGGGCATTGCAGGCTTTGGTTTCGGCTCGACATTCGGTTTCTTGGATGGCGACGTGGGCACGATCACTTCGCGCTTTGTCGCCACACCATTTGTTGATACTTGTTTCATGCGATTTATTTGTTGGTTTTATTTCGCTAGTGGAGAGATTGGCGGCAGAATCGGCGGCAGCGGATTATTTCGCCGCAACTTTTTGGCGGCGGATGATGCCCGCGAGTGCGCGCAACGAATCATTCACGGTTTCGGCGTTGGAAAAAAACTTGGCCACGTCCGGCTCCAGCACCACCACGTTCGTGCCGCGCTGGTAGCGCCGGAAATGTTTGCCGCGCACACCGGCGGAAAAATCATATTCCGGCTGCATCTCTTTATCTGCTGATTTAGCGGATGACTTGCTCATAATTTTTTCTTTCCCGGCGGCTCGCTGGCCGCGCGCTGATGATGCGGATATTATCGCCGCGTTCGGTGTGGACGACAACCAGTATTCTGTCCGAATGCGACCGGCCCAAAACGATGAACCGGTTCTCGGCCTGAGAGTGCGCCGGGTCGGGAATGGTGACGGAAACGGGATCGCCAAAAACAGTGGTCGCCTCCTGAAAGCTGACGGCGTGCTTGACCAGATTGGCTCTGGCCTTGTTCGCATCCCATTCAAACGTCAGCATGGGGAAAGTTGAACCGACCGCCGCCGTTCCTGCAAACAAAAAAGCGGCCTTCGTTTCCGAATACCGCTTGGTATTTTCTGGATTTGATTTTTACGGCTTCGGTGTCGCCGTTGTTGTGGGCGTCGGCGCTGCGGACGGGACGTGATGATCTGGCGGAAAGATGCCCAGTCTGACTTCGCCGGGCCGGACGACAATCTGGCCCATCGCCTGGTGGAACAGGCGGTCAAGAATGACGACCGCGACAACACGACGGCGATGGTGGTGCAGGTCGTTTGAACCTGAAATCCGAAGGAGGTAGGGACGGCGCGCTGCGCCGTCACCGCGCTGTTCAGGCGCGAAACCGCGTGGCACACGGCAACCCGATTTGCACAATTCCTTCCGACCGCTGAACGCGGTCGGGGACAGCGCAGCGCGCTGTCCCTACCATCAATTGGCCAAGCGCTACCTCGGAGTTCGGTTTGAACCTGAAAAACAAAAACGGCGGGCAACTTGCGTCGCCCGCCGCGTGATGATTCGAATGGCCTTAATTGTTGCCGTGGTATCCCTCTTCACCATGTTCTGCCAGGTCCAGGCCCACGGACTCGGTTTCCTCACTCGGGCGCAATCCAATCAGCGCCTTGACAATGAAGGCGATAACCGTCGTGCCCACAATCGCCAGCACCAGGGTCAGGCCGATGGCCTTGAGTTGTTCCATCACCAGCGGTTGGAAAAAGTGATCCGTCACTTTGTCCTTCAAGTTGGTGACCAGGTTCCCATTCGCCGCATTGCGGGCCAGACAACCGGTCAAGAAAGCGCCGATTGTTCCGCCGATGGCATGCACGCCAAAGGTGTCCAGCGCATCGTCATAACCGAACCAGCCCTTGACCTTGTAGCAGAAGAACCAAGGGATCAAGCCAGCGGCAACGCCGATGATCACTGAGCCGGTTGGCGTGACAAACCCGCAGGCCGGGGTGATGACCACCAGTCCCGCCACCGCGCCGGAACAGAAGCCGAGCACGCTAGGTTTGCCCCTCGCCAGCCATTCCATCATTGGCCAGACAAAGGAGGCAACCGCCGTGGCCAGCGTTGTGGTTGTAAAGGCGTTGGCGGCGATGACGTCGGCCCCGACCGCGCTGCCGGCGTTAAACCCGTACCAACCCACCCACAACATGCCGGTGCCGATCATACAAAGCACCATGCTGTGCGGTGCCATGTTTTCTTTGCCGAAACCAATACGCTTGCCAAGAATGATGCAGAGGATGAGTGCCGACCAGCCGGAGGTCATATGCACCACCGTGCCGCCCGCGAAGTCAATGGCCTTGATCCCGGCTTTGGCGTTCCAGACGCCGTTCATGTAGCCGTCGATGCCCCAGATCATGTGGGCTTGCGGGAAATAAACGACAAACATCCATAGCGTCATAAACAGGAAGATCGCCGAAAATTTCATGCGCTCGGCGATGGCGCCGAGGATGAGCGCCGGCGTAATGATGGCAAACATCAATTGATACATCGAAAAAACGTTATGCGACACCCAGTACGAATAATCGGTGTTCGGTGCGGATGTGACATTGTTAAGAAAGGCAAAGCCCAGGCCGCCCAGGAAGGCGTTGCCGCTGTGGAATACCAGGCTGTAACCCACAGCCCACCACAGGATGGTGACCAATCCCGTGATGAGCAGGCATTGCGCCATCACGGAGAGGATGTTCTTGCGGCGAACGAGGCCGCCATAGAACAGCGCCAGTCCGGGCAGTGTCATGAACAATACCAACGCGGCGGAAGTCATTTGCCAGGCGTTGTGTCCGGGACCTGGAACCCCCACGGTCGCCGGGGCTGCAATGGTCAGATTGCCATTGGTATCCTTCGGCAACGCAGCAGTCGGATCGCCATTGTTGATATAGGCTTCCAGCGATGAAATCCGTTGCTCAAGGCTCGGCGGGTTGGTTGCCGTGTCCGCGCGCAGCGGTAGGGCGCTGAGGGCAACCGTGGTTATTAAAGCAAATGTCAGGAGATATTTTTTCATGTTTTTTATATATAAAGGTTTGCGTGATTCCAAAGGTTCAAACGGCCGACTCGCCTTTCTCTTCCGTGCGAATCCGCACGGCTTGCTCCACGGCGGAGACAAAAATCTTGCCATCGCCGATTTTTCCGGTCTTGGCCGATTTGGCAATTACATCCACCGCTTTGTCCAGTTGCTGATCGGTCACGACCAGTTCGATTTTGATTTTCGGCAGGAAGTCCACCGTGTATTCGCTGCCGCGATAAATTTCGGTGTGGCCCTTTTGGCGGCCGAATCCTTTGACTTCGCTCACGGTCATGCCTTCGATGCCAACTTCGCCGAGGGCATCCTTGACTTCCTCGAGCTTGAACGGTTTGATGATCGCTTCAATTTTTTTCATATTTTTTCCAGAGTGTCATTCAATCAACTGCATTTTTATTTTGGCTGAACCAATTCACACCCGCTTAGCAACGGGGATGCCAGCGCTTCAAATTCTTCTTGCAGTTCGCGCAACTCCTTGATGTACAAGGAAACACATTTTAGACAGCAAAACGCATTGACCTTCTGGCGCTGTTGCGTTTTGCGCAGCACGAGCATTCTTCATCACCACAAGCACAACTTTTCCACGGTGAAATATCGGAGTTGGTATTTACGTCCGCTCTTTCCATGAACTTCCTGGGAGCGCCGGCGTCTCGCCGGCCAGTCGGAGCAGAAAACTGAAACACGCCGACGAGACGCCGGCACCCCCAAGCTTCGCCGGAAGAATTCCGTCCACCGCCACTCAACTGTGGATGATGAGCTGGATGTTATCGGGCAGGTCCCGGGCCACCTCGGTGACCACGTTGCCTCTTAAAAGCTTGGCCATCGAGCTTCGATGCGGGGCGCCCAGCATCAGCATGTCCACGCCGAGGGTGGCGGCCATGTCCAGAATGGTTCCCGCCGGGTTGTCGCTCACGGCATAGACGGGCAGCACGTTCACTCCCGTGCTTTGCGCCAGTTCGAACATGCTGTACATGATTTCCGCCGCCTCCCGGTCATTCTGCCAGCGCGGGCGTTCTTGGTCCGCCAGCGGACCGGGCAGATTGACGGCGAGTTGTTTGACGAAAAGCACATACAAATTTCCCTGCCGCAGCCGGGCTTCCTCCAGGGCGTAACGCAGCACCGGTGTGAAACCGCGCGCCGCCACGAGAATGGCCTGGCCGGGCGCAAAATTGGGCCGCAGGTTTGCCACCGACTCGGGATTGACCACCGCCGCCATTTCCTTGCTCATCATCACGGTTTCGATTCCCGCGCGTTTCATGGAATACCAGCGCAGGCCGAAACCAAGCAGCAAGACGCAAGTGGCAAAAAAGAGCGCCGCCGGCTTGGTCTTGGCAATGGTAATCTCAATGGCGAACAAGATCGCGAACGTGACCACCATGATCGTGAATTCACGCCAGTTCAATCTCAGCCGCTTGTTGAAGCAGCTCGAACCGATATTGACGGTAATCGCGCCAACAACGCCGATGGCGTACATGTCGGCCAGGGAATCCAAATCGTCCGACAGGATGACCAGAATGATGGGCAGGATGGTGGCCACCAGCAGCGGCTGCCAGGGAACTCCGTGGGAATTGAGTTTCGCAAAGGGACGCGGCATTTCGCGGTCGCGCGCCAGCATGTAAATCAGGCCGATCATGGCGCCCACCGCCGTGTTGACCGCGCTGAGCAACAACAGACCGACCACCAGACCGACGACGATCCCGAAAACGTGTCCGAAATGCGGCCCCAGCGCCATGGCGCCATACTCCTCTCCTAAAAACCGGAGCATATCCGCGTAGCGGTTCTTGATGTTGTCCGACATCGAATGCGGCAGCGAAAGCATGGCCCAACCGAGCAGCGCTGTGCCCAACACCACTTCAACCGCCACCGGCCAGATCGCCTTTTTGGAAGTGATCGCCACGCTCGGAGCGTTTGGTGACGACTTGGGATCCAGGGTCATCACCCCCGTGAGATTGGCGATGGCCTCGACGCCGCTCAAGGCGAGGATGACCCCGACAAATGCCACCCAGTTCTTGCTGAAACTGGCATGCGACGGTTGAAGATTTGCAAAGCTCAGATGCGGCGCGCTCAAGACGATGATGGCCAGGACGACCACCACCATCGGCACGGCCAGGGTGACGGCAAAACTGCCGGAATGTTTAGGTCCGAAATAGTTGATATAGCCGACGAGCAGAATGGCGCCGATGGTGGCGAATTTAAGATATTCCCGGGGCACGCCAAAATAGCTCATGGCATCCCAGCAACTCATGGCGGCGGTCACGATGAAATCCGCCAGCAGCAGCAAAGAGCCGAGCACGGCCAGCACGCGGCTTTGCTCGCGGGCGGAGGAATAGACGCCGCCGCCATCCGGAAAATGCCGGCAAACGATGATGTAATTATAGCCGACCAGCCCGGTCAGCAGGCAAACTGCCAGGATGATTGGGAAAGAGGAAAAACCGGCGGCGATAAAGGCCAGCCCGATGACATAGGCCTTGCTCGTGCCCCAGTCGCCGTAAAGCAGCGCCGCCGCCCTGGCCCAGCCGACGTTGCGCGGACGATGTGTGCCGATTTCCATTATTCCAAATTCATTTCACGACCAGACAAAACTTTGTCTTAACGCCGCAGGGGAAATGGAAATCATCCATTGACCCTTAATGTTTGCGCCGGCGAGGTTAGCTGTCGGGCTGGAACCATTAAGTGTTCCCGATGCAACACATCGTTAGCCCCAATCCACCCTGCATGACAGGATGAAAATCCGGGTCCCCCGCTGGTCACACCCAAGTGCGACCATTTGGCAGGCAAATGCCTATAACCAATTCTACAAAACCAGAAACACAAATCAAGCGCTGGCTCTGCCAGGGAATATCAGGGGTTGCGTTGCTTCACGTAACTCAAAAGATTAAGAAATTAAAATGGTCGGAGCGACAGGATTTGAACCTGCGGCGTCTTGCTCCCAAAGCAAGTGCTCTACCAGGCTGAGCTACGCTCCGATGTGGGCTCATCATCGCAGGTATGGTGGTGTTCGCAACGAAATTCGCTGGTGCCACGTATTGATGGGTGGGTAAAGTCAGGCTTCGCTTCAACAATTCAATCATCCATCAATCCGTCCGACCCCCGCCTTTCCGGCTGGACGGTGCTAGCCGCCATGTTACATTGCTTCCGTCATGTCAACACCAGCGCCATCCGCCCAGAAAGTCAACCTTCGCCGGCCTGACATCATGGCCGCCGTCCAGGCGCAGGTGCTGTCGCATTACCGCAGCGAAGTCGTCGAACGCATCCGCGCCAACGGCCACGTGCTCTCCGCCGGCGACCTCACGGTCAAGCTCGCCAAGGAATTCGGCTTTTGTTATGGCGTCGAGCGCGCCATCGACCTCGCCTACGCCGCGCGAAAATTTTTTCCGCCGGACAAGCCGATTTACCTTTTGGGCGAGATTATTCACAACCCGGAGGTCAATGACCAGATCCGCAACATGGGCATCAAGATTATTTCGCCCAAGCCGACCGAGGATGAACTGGCTCAATTGCAGGCCGGCGACGTGGCGATCGTTCCTGCCTTCGGTACGGAAGTCGCCACGCGCAAACGGCTTGAAGAAAAGGGCTGTGTGCTCGTGGACACCACCTGCGGCGACGTGATGAGCGTTTGGAAACGCGTCCGCCAATACTCCAAGGAACGCGTCACCAGTATCATTCATGGCAAGTCGTGGCACGAGGAGACCAAGGCCACGAGTTCGCAGGCGCGCGCTTACGGCAGCGGACATTACCTCGTCGTCTTCACGCTGGAGGAGACGGATTACGTCTGCAATTACATCATCAACGGCGGCAACAAGGGGGAATTTCTGGAAAAATTCAAGGGTGCCTACTCCGAGGGTTTCGATCCTGACCAGCATTTGCAGGCCATCGGCGTCGCCAATCAAACCACCATGTTGCGCGGCGAGACCGAGGAGGTGCAAAACCGCCTGAAGGCCGCGATGATTAAAAAATTCAGCGCGGCAGCTATTGACCAGCATTTCCGTTTCTTCGACACGATTTGTGGCGCCACGCAGGACCGCCAGGACGCCCTGCAAAAACTTTTGCGCGAGCCGATTGACCTGCTCATCGTCATTGGCGGTTACAATTCATCGAACACTTCGCACCTTGCCGAAATGGGCGAGGCCAAACTGCCAACCTATTTTATCAAGAACGCAGCCAAAATGGAATCAGACAAGCTCATCCGCCACTACGAACAGCACGACAAAGAGGAAATTGAGACCCGCGACTGGCTGCCGCACGGCAAAATCACCGTCGGTGTTACGGCCGGCGCGTCCTGCCCGAATAACTTGATCGAGGACACAATCCGCCGGCTTTTTGAATTGCGGGGGATTTCGGTGCAGGAATTAGTGGCGGCCAATTGACCTTGGGGTATATTTTCATTCCGCATTTAAACGATTCCTGCGTCATGTCAAAACCCAATCTCAAGTTGTGTGGCGAGTCAACAATCTTAAGAGCCGGAAAAATCACCGTTGATGATCTGCCCGCATTGGCCGGGCTTTACGATCAACTGGTCAAGGAGAAGACCGATCGGGATCGAATGAAAGAAATCTTCATCAACATGGATAAGCGCGATGATTATTATTTGCTGGGGGCAAAAACTGAGAACAATCTCCTGATCGGCTCAATCATGGGAATCCTATGCCTGGACCTGCTGAAGCAAGGCAGGCCCTTCATGGTAATGGAAAATCTCATAGTGGATTCAAAGTGGCACGGCAAAGGGGCGGGAAAAATGTTGCTGGCTGAAATCGAATCCGTTGCCAGAAAACGAAACTGCATTTTTATCCAATTCTGCTCTTCATCGTACCGCGAAGCCGCGCACAAATTTTATGAAGCTTGCGGTTATGATCTGAGTGAGGTTCATGGTTTCCGAAAATTCCTCCTGACATAAAGGAGTGGTCTTATGGCGGCTTTTGTATTCCCTTGCCTCGAGAATGGGGCAGCCCAAGCGATGGGCAGGCCATCGTCCCGCCAGTCCCCGGTCAGCGATTTGTTTTGACTCCCGCCCATTGAATCATATCACAATCAGAAAGTCCTGATTTCAATATGGCCAAACTTGTTATCCTGACAGAGGGCCTGACGGGTTTGACACACGAGTTGAGCATGAACCCGACCACGATCGGGCGCGCGGAGGGAAACTTGTTTCAAATCATCGAGCCGTCCGTTTCTGGCCGGCATTGTGAAATCCTATCGCGTGGCAGCGAGGTGGTGGTTCGCGACCTCAAATCAACCAATGGCACGTTCATCAAAGGTGAGCGAATCACCGAAGCTATTCTGAAGCCCGGACAAATCTTGCGCCTTGGCCGGGTGGACTTGCGTCTGGAAGCTTCCACGCCGGGGGCTTCCACATCACCCAGCTCACCTTCTCCGCAAGAGGTCGCCGTGCCGAAAGTTTCGTCTCCATCTCCACCCCAAAAACTTGAATCCACTACGGATGTCGTGAAGAAAACCGGCTCGAACGAACCGATACCGGCCGGCCAGGCTGGTTCTGGCGCCAAATCTGACGCGGCTCCCAAGTCGGGCGATCAGCCTGAACCCGGAAAGACACCGCTTAAAAAACATCAAGTGCTCTTCGTGGATGATGATATTGCATTTCTCGAAGCCATTACCGAGCTGTACGCCATTCTGGGGGATAAAACGTGGCAAATCCACCGCGCCTCCACTGCGGACCAGGCGCTGGCCGCCTTGCAGCAAAATGCGATTGATCTGGTGGTGCTGGACATTGGCATGCCGGTGCTGGATGGCGTGCAGTTACTCAACCTGATTCACCGGCGATATCCCGAAGTCAAAAAAGCCATTTTGACCGGCGGTGCCAACGCCGGTGACCGCGCGGCCTGTCTGACCAACGGGGCGGAATTGTTCATTCAAAAACCACTTTCCAGTGACGGGATGAAGGCGGTTTTCACCACGCTGAACGAGCTGATTACGTGGGCGCAGCGCAAGGGATTTTCCGGCATGCTGCGCCAGGTCGGATTGCAGGATGTCATCCAGATTGAATGTCTGGCGCGCAATTCCTCGATTCTTGAAGTCCGGAACCAGCACCTGCAGGGCCAGATTTTCATTGAGGCCGGCGTGATTATTCACGCGACCGTGGGAACGTTGGTGGGTGAAAAAGCCTTTTACCGGTTGCTGTCTCTCACCGGCGGCGAGTTTCATTTGCAAGGTTTCAAGTCGCCGCCCGGACGCACCGTCCAAGGCCAATGGGAATTTCTGCTCATGGAAGCCGCACGCATTCACGACGAGGAAGCCACAACGATCATAACCAAGTCATCTGTGACTGGACAAATTTCGCCGTCCGCCCCGGCGCCCACCGCGCCTCGGACGGAATTTCATGCCGTGGGCGAAAACGTCATTGAAATGGCCAGCCATGGCGGCAAGTGGCATCCGGTGGATGGATCGAAAAAGGAGCCAGATTAAAATTTGTTCTCCAAGTACGGGGTGCCCCATCTCGGATCGTGGCGCACAACGCCTTTCTCCTTCACCGCGCGCATGATTTCCGACACTTGGTCCCAGTCCAGTCGAATTATGGTTTTATCCGGCCAGTCCTTTTCCTGAGTCCAAAATTCCAATTGCAGTTCCAGTTGGCCGTTCCTTTCCACCGGGGACACCATGCTGAACTGGTCCAACGTCTTCGTGAAATCCTTTCCCGCTGTCTTCGACCAGCGCCATAACACTTCATCGGTAATGTCCAGCGGCAGGGCGGGGGATCGCACCGCAAACAGTCGTGGTTTAATGCCCTGCGGGTCGTTCGCATCCGGCTGCAAATAAGCCTTGTCTCCCACAAATATCGCCACATTGCCTTTGACGACTTCGCCGACGCCATACAAGGATGGCCAGATCAGTGTGATTTTGCCGTCCGGTGCGCGATGCTGCAATGAAACCCGCGTGTCAGCGGCCGCAGTCGAGGAGCGGTTAGGGTGGTCTTTTTCTTCATAACCGCCACCCAGTGGCGCAACCGGGTTGGGAGTCATACACCCGGCTAAACTGATACACAGAATTGCCAGTGAAAAATGGACGGTCGGATTTTTAATCAGTTTCATGGCAGATTGATCAGCGTTGTGCCAGCCCGACAAAATTCTTCAGCAGTTGCAGGCCAACCCGCTGGCTTTTTTCCGGGTGAAATTGCGTGGCGAAAATATTGTCGCGCCAGACGGACGACGCAAAGGTGCCGCCGTAATCCGTTCGCGTGGCGACAACGGTAGAATCCGCCGGCTGCGGATAAAAGCTGTGGACGAAATAAACGTAGCTGCCATTGGCCACGCCCCGAAACAACGGGCAATCCGGTTTCACGATTTCAAGCTGATTCCAGCCGATTTGTGGAATTTTCAATCCCGGCTGTTCTGAAAAGCGGACGACTTTGCCTTTGAAAATCCCGAGACCGGCGGCGCAGGAGTTGAATTCCTCGCTCTTTTCAAACAATGCTTGGTAACCGACGCAGATGCCCAGGAACGGTTTGCCGGATTGGATGAACGCACGTGCGGCTTCAAACAGTTCCTGCTTGCGCATTGCGTTGATGCAATCGTCGAACGCTCCCACGCCGGGCAGCACCATGGCCCGCGCATTACCGATCTGGCCCGGTGTTTGCGCAATACGCACATCCGCGCCGACCTTGAGCAGCGCCTTGTGGACACTGCGCAAATTGCCGGAACCGTAATCAAGCAGGGCGATCACGTTGGAAATATACGTGAATCATAGAACCATTAAAACGTTAAATCTTTGCATCAAAACCGCGCCGATGACATTTTACGATTCAACGGTTCAACTCGCATTCAATTCACGTTCCGTTTTCAACCGCAGTTGCCCGCACGCAGCATCAATGTCATGGCCTTTCTCGCAGCGCAACGTGGTGATAACCTTTTGTCTTTCCAGCGCGGCCAGGAATTTTTCCTGGGCTTCTTCATTCGGGCGTTTCCACTGGAGGCCCTCGACCTGGTTGTAAGGAATTAGATTCACCTTCGCAAAAAGTCTGTGTGCGAGCGCGGCCAGCAGTTTGGCTTGCTCAATCGAATCGTTTACCCCTGCAATCAAAATGTACTCGAACGTGAGCATCCGGCCTTTTTGCCCCTGATACTCCTCACACGCCGCGACGAGCTCCTTGAGCGGGTACTTGTGGTTGACCGGCATGATTTTGTTGCGCACCTCGTCGGTGGCGCCGTGCAGCGAAATGGCGAGGCGAAATTGCAGCGGCTCGGCGGCAAGCCGGCGGATTTGCGGTGCAAGGCCGCTGGTGGAAATCGTAATTTTCCGCGCCCCAATGCCGCCGCCCCACGGCGCGTTCAGGATGCGCAATGCTTTGAGCAAGTGATCGTAATTGGCCAGCGGCTCGCCCATGCCCATGACAACCAGATTGTCCACAGTCCGTAGTCCACAGTCCCTCGTTGGTGGTTGTGCTGCGGACGACTGACTGTGGACTGTGGGCTGTGGACTAAGTCTTTCGACCGCCAAAACCTGCTCGATGATTTCGTCGGGCGTCAGATTGCGTTTCCAACCATCCAGACCGCTGGCGCAGAATTTGCAACCGTAGGCGCACCCGACCTGGGTGGAGACGCAAAGCGTGTGGCGGTCACTCGCTTCGCCATAAAGCGCGGGATTGGCGGGGATCAGAACGGTTTCGATGAGCGAATGATCGTGCAACTGCCAGAGAAACTTTTGCGTGGTGTCGCGGGCGCCCTGTTTGCGAAGGAGTTCGAGCGTTTGGAGTGAAAAGTTTTCTTTCAATCGTTCGCGGAGCGGCTTGGGCAAGTTCGTCATCGCTTCCCAACTTGTGACGCGATGGACATAAAGCCATTCGAGCAACTGGGCCACGCGATACTTCGGCTGCTTCCAGGCGGCAAACCGGGTTTCCAAGTCCTCGCGCATCAGCGATTTTATGTCCTGCAACATGCCCGCAACTTAACCGGCGCGAGACGGGAAACCAAGACATTGCGCGCCGGTACCGGCCAATGGAATGCAAATCTAGGTTGCAGTTTAAGTGGTTGGTGTTAAAAATAAACTTGTGTCACGGAACGATCAGGTTCTCAGTCTGCCGCGTATCATTGCGCGGCCCGCAAAAAGTTTGCCATCCGCATCCCTTGAAGGAAATCATCCATGAAAAATTCGCGCATGAAACATCACGGCCTTAACCGCCGCCAGTTTATCCAAAATTCTGCCGTCCTGGCCGGCACCGCACTATTGTCGCCTTGGGCGCTTTCCAGCGTTCGCGCCGCCGCCGCTCCCGCCGGTACTGCCGTCAAACGCACCGCGGTGGACCAGGTGACACTGGGCAAGACCGGTATCAAGCTCAGCCGGCTGGGCGTTGGGACTGGAAGCAATAATGGACGGGAGCAAACCGCCCTTGGCCGGGATGGTTTCACCAAACTCATCCATTACGCCTACGATCAGGGCATCACCTACATTGACACCGCGGAGGCCTATCGTACTTTTGAGTGGATCAGCGGCGCGGTCAAAGGATTGCCGCGCGAAAAACTTTTTATTCAGTCCAAGGTGGATGGCAAGCCGGACGACGTGCTGGCCGTGATTGACCACCACCGCAAGGTATTCAACACGGATTACATTGACAGCCTGCTCGTCCATTGCATGACGCAGGGCACCTGGACTGACGAATGGAAACGCATCATGGACGCCTTCAACGAGGCCCAGGAGAAGAAATGGATCCGCGCGAAGGGCGTTTCCTGTCATTCACTGCCTGCGTTGCGCTCCGCCACTGCCAGCGATTGGGCCGAAGTACATTTGGTGCGCGTGAATCCGCAGGGCGTTTACACGGATGGTGCGGTGGCAGACTGGACCAGCAGCATCCATCACGAGATCTCGCCGGTAATGCAGGAGATCAAAACCATGCATGAGAAGGGCCACGGTGTGATCGGCATGAAAATTTATGGCGCCGGCACATTCACCGGGGCGGAAGACCGGGAAAAATCCATCCGATTCGCGATGGGCTGCAAGGACATTGACGCCATCGTCATCGGTTTCACCAGCACACAACAAATTGACGAAGCGATTGAACGGATGAACCGCGCGCTCGCCGAAGTTTGACGCGCGGCAGGGTGGGGGACGTTTTTCCGCCGCCCAAGGGAATTACCGGCTTCCACGTGCGCGTGGTGGATTCAATACGCCAGCAATTCCAGTTCACGGATTCCTGTGTCGGTCAATTGCCAGCGGCCGTGGCGCTGAACCACCAGGTGACGGCAGGGATTTGCTTTTTCCTCGGCTTCATTGACGGAGAGCAGTTGGAATTTGCCCTGGCCATGGATTTCCGAGGCGGCGCGCGGCATCAGGGCAAAGGCTACTCCGTTGTAATTCAAAGCGACTTCATAGCCCGCCACGCCTTCCCGCTGCGCGGTGGGATTGGAGAGGATCAACATCGGGTAGCGTTTCAGGTAGGGAAAATTCGTCGCGCGCACGAACACTCGGCAAAGCTCGGTCTGGCTGCGAAGAAAATTCAACAGGCTGAATTTGGCAGCTGGGTTGTGTTCGGCGAGCAGAATTTCGCGCGCGTCGAGTCCGTTGAGGTTCTGGCCATTCCAGATGCCGTGGTCGTTGCGCTGGCTGGGAAAGTTTTTTTTGTACCAGCCGGAAAAACCTTCATTGATGAACACGTTCAATTCAAAATGCACGTGCGCGCGATCCTTGGTGATGGTTTCGCTGGTGTTGGACGTGCGGCCCATGGTGCCAATGACTTCGCCGGCCTTGACTGGTTTGCCAACGGTCAGGCCGGATTGAATTTCACTCAGGTGAGCGTAGAGCGAATAAATTTCAATTCCATCAATGTTATGCCGGATAACGATGTATTTGCCGTAATTCGACAATGCCGGCTTGGCGCTAATATAAACCACCGTGCCATCGGCGGTGGCCATGACCGGGTCGGTCGGATCGCCGCGCCGGTCATGTTGAAGGCTGCGGATGTCGAGGCCCTCGTGCATCTGCCGGCCATCGGTACGCACGCAGCCGAAACTGCCGGTGGTCCACGGCTTGTCCGGCGCGGTCGGGGCAAGAAATTTCAAATCTTCGCCAACTTCATACAAAGCATGATTGGCGGTGGGAAATTGAAACGGCTGCTGTGCAAGCAGACCGGCATCAATTCCCACGAACAATGCGACGGCGGAAAAAATTGCGCGGCGAGCAACGAGAAACGTCATTTTAACATATTTTTGTGAATTGCCTTCGTGGCGTTGTTGAGGCCGAGCGCCAGTTGATCGGCCTCCTCGCGCGAGCAGTCGGGCGTGAACACGAGCTTGCCGCCGGTGATGCGGCGCGTGATAATTGGCGCGGCGAGCCAGCGACCATTGTTGAGTTTTTCGCCCCATTGGCCGAAGATGACAAAATGACGGCCGGGGTTGGCTGCGGAATATTGTTCCACCAGCCACGCGCCGTTTTCATCAAATTTAATTTCAATGGCAAAACCACCAGTAGCCTCAATGACTTTGGCGGTGACGACGTTGGCTTCTGTCAAAATGGGCTCGCGATTGATGGTGACCAGCACGGGATCGGAGCGGAGCACGGAAATAGTCTGGCTGGCACCGGCGGGATCGGGATTCACTTCGATATGCACGCGCAGCGCGCCCAATTGCTTCGATTCCTTGTCGGTGTGGCAGCCGCAGAACAATCCCAGCAGGGTTGCCAGTGCCAAATAAAGGTTGAAACGTCGCGCCAAAACTTTCATAGTACGCACCACAGAAACGCAATACGCAAACAAAGTAAAGACACTTATGGGCAAACAATCCAACAAAGTTGAAAACCGGAAACGCCGGAAGAGCTACATCAAACGCAAGAAGAAGGCCGCCAAGGTGAAAAAGGCCGCTCCACCAAAAAAGTCTTGAGGGTATATTTTTAGCGCAACGGCAAAGGCCACCTGTTTGGATGGCCTTTGCTATTTTCGGGCAATTTTTTTGATTTGTGAAAGCATAAACTTTTTCACCAGCCGGAATTTTGGATGCAAAAGGCGGTGAATAATTCTTTACCTAGGTTGTGCAAATCGGTTGATGGAATTGGCCAATTTGAGTTGTTCGCAGGTTGTTCACGAGGAGTTTTTGGTGAACAAGCTGTGCATATCAATTCATTGTCGGTTCGGGGATTTAGGGTATCATGTTCACAGTTCATTGAAAGAACGAAGCGGGCAGCAGAGGTCGAAAGATTGAGTTGTCTGTTTCAGGATAATCCCAAGTGATTGGGGAAAAGTCGGGTCAGGCTGGTTGGCCAGACTCCTCTGAAGTTGGATCGCAAGGTTCGATGGGGAGGCAGAATTCACCAGTTCCTCTGGCGGTGTTCGCACACCGTCAAATGCGAATGAGGGACTTGGCGGCGAGGGACGATTAGAAACTGTTCCGAGTCGGGTCAAGTAGTTCAGGCCGGTTTCGAGCCTGGGCGAATCGCAGTTACCCAGAGGGTATTCGGTTGCTACTGCGCATCAGCACGGACGGGCGACTCTGGCGGTCACGCAAAAAACGGGATCAGCCAAACGAAAGCCGCCGAAAGGCGGGACAAAATGAGCGTTCGCACCGGGAAGGACACGAAGACTGGGCAGGTCGCGTGAAAACCTTCCGAGCGTCGGCGATGTTAAAAACGACACCGCTGGGCTGTGAGTAAATGCAACCTGAGAGTGAAGAGGCGAGACCCGTGGCATGGGGCGAACGCGCTGTCAAAAGCAGCGGCTGACCCGGTGCTAATGGTCAAGACGCGAAAGAAAATCGCAGGCGTGTCTTGACCTGGTTTGCAAGCTGGTGGCGCAACCATCGGCCCAAGCAAGCTGAAAAGCCTCACTCGAAATCCAGAGGCCGCAAGGCGCTGGACGGCCCTGCTACGAGGCCGAAAACTCCGCTTGCCGTGGAGAATGGCGTCGGGAAGCTGACAGCCCCCGCAAGGGTGCGCGCCTAATGTTGGCATGGGAAAGAGAGCTTGGCGCACTCCCATCCCCCATTTGTCCCTGCTCGACCGAAAGGTCGGGCGGGGACTTATGTTTTAATGGAGGAGAAACATTGAACATCGAACTTCCAACATCGAATTAAAAATAACTCGTTGAACTGGCATTTCCATTGGATAGTCGGAGTTCGATGTAGATTGTTCGATGTTATCCAATTCAAAAAAATCCGCTTGCGCCCACCCCAAACTCATCACAATCTTGACTAACAAAAACAATTAAACGAGTTTGAAAGGAATTATGGGACGCATATACAACAACATCGTCGAGACTGTCGGGCGCACTCCGCTGGTCAAATTGAACAAGGTTACCGCCGGCCTGCCCGCGACCATTCTCCTCAAGTGCGAATTTTTCAATCCGCTCAGCAGCGTCAAAGATCGCATCGGGATGTCTATGATTGAGGACGCCGAGAAACGGGGCATTCTCAAAAAAGACACTGTCATCATTGAGCCGACGAGCGGCAACACCGGTATAGCGCTCGCCTTCGTCGCGGCGGCCAAGGGTTACAAAATCATTTTGACCATGCCTGAAACGATGTCGGTGGAACGCCGCACACTTTTGGCGATGCTGGGCGCGAAACTGGTTTTGACGCCCGGTGCCGAAGGCATGAAGGGCGCGATCGCCCGCGCGGAACAACTTGCCAAGGAAACGCCGAACGCCTGGATACCGCAGCAGTTTGAAAATCCAGCCAATGTGGAAATTCATCGCAAAACCACGGCGGAGGAAATTTGGGCCGATACGGATGGCAAGGTGGACATTTTGGTCGCGGGTGTTGGGACGGGTGGCACACTCACCGGTTGTGCGGAGGTGATAAAACTGCGCAAGCCATCCTTTGAAGCCATTGCGGTGGATCCGAAGGATTCGCCGGTGATTGGTCAAACACTGGCCGGTCAGCCGTTGAAGCCCGGGCCTCATAAAATCCAGGGATTGGGCGCCGGATTCATTCCCAGGAACCTGCATTTGAAGGATGAGAAGGGCAATCTGCTGATCAAAGAAGCCATTCCGGTCGCCAACGACGACGCGTTTGCCATGGCGCGGCGACTGGCCAAGGAAGAGGGAATTTTGTGCGGCATTTCATCCGGAGCGAACGTCTGGGCGGCGATTCAAGTGGCCAAACGGCCGGAGAACAAGGGCAAGCTGATTGTCACCATTGCGCCATCCACGGGTGAACGTTACCTCAGCACGCCCCTGGCCGCTGAGGCAAAAGCAGAAGTGGGTGGATAAGGGAAGATGAGTGTTGGAGTGCTGTAGCTGCGGGGGAATTGGAACCTGCTGGCCATCACTTCAAATTCATTAAAATAGTTGTTGCGCCCGCAGGTGTTTGCCCGTATTCATTGGGCGTCGAAGGTTTTAAGAGTCCCGCTTTGGCGGGATTGCTTCCCAAGTTCAACAATTCAAAAATTGGTTTAGGAATAAATTCCTGCCTTCGAGCACACAAATTATGAGCAGTGCAGAAAACAACGACGATAAATCGTCCAATTACGGCTCCGGCTATCTGGAAATTTCCGAGAAGGGTTTCGGCTTCCTGCGCACCGCAGCCAACCATTTTCATCCCAAGCCGACCGACATCTTTGTCACGCCCGACACCATCCGCCGCAACTTTTTGCGCGAGGGCAGCCATGTCGCTGGAGCGACGCAGCCGCCCCATCGCGGCACGAGTCCGCAGCTCAAGGCCGTCGAAAAGGTCAACGACATGCCGTTCGAGGAATACACCAAGGCCGTCCGCTTTGAAAACCTCACCACCATTGATCCAATCGAAAAGTTCAACCTCGAAACCACTCCCGACCTGCTCGAAACGCGCATCATTGATCTCGTTACGCCGATTGGCAAAGGCACGCGCGGGTTGATCGTCTCCCCGCCGCGCAGCGGCAAGACCACCATCCTCAAGCAAATCTGCAACGCCATCACCACGAACCACCCCGAAGTCCACACGATGGTGCTGCTCATTGACGAGCGCCCGGAGGAAGTCACGGATTTCCAGCGTTCGGTCAAGGGCGAAGTCGTCGCGTCGTCGAACGACATGGATTTGGAAACGCACGTGCGCCTCTCGCGTTTTATGATTGAGCGTTGCCGCCGCATGGTCGAATCCGGCAAGGACGTTTTTGTACTGATGGATTCGCTTACGCGCATCGCCCGCGCCTACAACAGCGTTCACGGCGGCAGCGGCCGCACGATGACCGGTGGCGTTGACGCCCGCGCGTTGGAAATTCCGCGCAAGATGTTCGCCTCGGCGCGCAAAATTGAGGAAGGCGGTTCGCTGACGATTCTGGCCACTGCGCTGGTGGACACCGGGTCGCGCATGGACGAATTGATTTTCCAGGAGTTCAAGGGCACGGGCAACATGGAGTTGATTCTCGACCGCAAACTATCCGACCGGCGGTTGTTCCCGGCGATTGACATTCCCAAGAGCGGCACACGCAAGGAGGAAAAGCTTTTCCCGGCCAAATATCTTGAAGCCATCCGCAAATTGCGCCGCACGATGGTGGACTTGAATCCTATCGAAGCGATGGAAACGCTCACCGCCGCGCTCAAGAAACACAAGACCAACGAAGAGTTGCTCGCAAGGCTCGAAAAAGGTTCGTAACAAATTGTGATGCGTGAACCGTGATGCGTGATCAAACCGTCCAGCGTCGATCAGCAAATCACGCATCATCCATCACGCATCACGGATTTCATTCGCGTCCGCCGCTGGAGCGGATGTTGCACATTCATCAGGCGCTTCAATCCGGCAAATTTCCCAACGCCTCCACGCTGGCACGAGAGATCGAAGTCGCCACCAAGACAATTCATCGCGACATCGAATTCATGCATGACCGGCTCGGCCTGCCGGTCGAGTTCAATCCGGGCAAAAATGGCTATCATTACACCGAGGAAGTCAGCGCCTTCCCGAATATCCAGATCACCGAGGGCGAACTCTTCGCGCTGATTGTCGCCGAAAAGGCGCTCCAGCAATATCGTGGCACGAGCTTCGAGAAACCCATCCTCAGCGCCATCCGGAAAATGGAGCAGTCGTTGCCCGACACCATTTCGCTCAATCTCGCCGATATTGAGCAGACGATTTCATTTCGCACCCGAGCCGAGCCGATTTTGAATCTCGAAATATTTGATACGCTGGCCCGGGCGGCCGCGCACCGGCAGCAAATTGAACTGGGCTATCGCAAACCCGGCCAACTACAGCCGGAGAAGCGCCTCGTTGACCCGTATCATCTGGCGAACATCAACGGCGAATGGTATTTGTTCGCCTACGACCACGCGCGCAAGGACATCCGCACTTTCGTACCCGCGCGCGTGCAATCCGTGAAGCTGACTGGCAAAACCTTCGAGCGACCGCAAAAGTTCTCGCTCGAAAAACGGTTGCGCGACAGCTTCGGCGTCCACTCCGGCGAAGGTGAATATGAAGTCGTCATCCATTTCAACGCCCGCGCCGCCGATTACGTCCGCGAAAAGAAATGGCACGAATCGCAGCAACTGCGCGAATTGATAAAGGGCGGGGTGGAATTGCGCTTGAAACTATCCAGCCTCCTTGAAATTGAACGCTGGGTTCTGAGTTGGGGAGGGGATGCGGTGGTTGTAAAGCCACGCGAATTGGCTGGGGCCGTCGAGCAGGCCGCCAAAAAAATCCTTCATTTTGTCTGACGGGGCGGTTTTTTCTGCCGCTCAAGTTAAACCCGGACCGCTGTTATCACTTGATTTTTTAAAGCATTCGTTGGTATAAGTCTTGCTGCTTAATCGAGAAGTCTGATCGAAAGACCAGTTTCAAACCATCAACCTAAATCATGAGTAAAAAATATTTACCGCTTGCCGGGGCTGTGTTTTGCGGCCTGTTTATCTGCGTTCATTCCGTCTTCGCAATCGTGGGGACGAATGTTATAACGATTCAAAGCGTGATGGTGGCCGCCGGCCCGGGAGCGGCTTTTGCTGGTACCTTTGACGATCTTGATAATTATTTTGCGTACGGCGCCAGCAATCCCCATTCGGTCGTGGCGGCCGATGTCAATGGCAATGGGCACGTGGATTTGATCAGCGCGAATTCCGGTGACGACACACTGACGGTGTACACCAACGATGGCAGCGGCAATTTTGTGCTCGCCTCCGCGCCGAGCCTGGGCGGCGGCAGGAATCCGTATGCGGTTGTGGCAGCGGATGTCAACGGGGATGGCAAGATGGATTTGATCAGCGCGAATAATGGCAACGGCACGCTGACGGTTTACACCAATAAAAGCGGCGGTAACTTTGTGCTCGCTTCGACACCAACCGTGGGCAGCCAGCCTTGGTCGGTGGCAGCGGCGGACATAAAAGGCGACGGTAAGATAGCTTTGATCAGTGCAAACCGCATTGGCGACTCGCTGACGGTGCTGACCAACAAAGGCGCAGGCGTTTTTGTATTCAATGCCACTTATACTGTGGGCAATTACCCTCGATGCGTTATCGCGGCGGATGTCAATGGCGATGGTTATGCGGATTTGATCAGCGCGAACTACTATGACAATACGCTGACGGTGTTGACCAACAATCGCAGCGGCATTTTCGGTTACAATGCCACTTGGTCCGTGGACACACACCCCACGTGTGTCATCGCAGCGGATGTTAATGGCGATGGGCATGTAGATTTAATCAGCGCAAACCTGTATTATGGCACACTTTCAGTCCTGACCAACAATGGCACCGGCGGCTTTGCTCTCTCCTCCACACTGGACGTGGGCAGCGATCCTTATTCGGTCACGGCGGCGGATGTGAATGGGGATGGTTATGTGGATTTGATCAGCGCGAATGGTGACGGCACTCTTACAGTCCTGACTAACGATGGCAGCGGCGGCTTTGTGCTCGCTTCCACGCCATACTTGGGCGACACCCTTATTTCGATCACAGCGGCGGACGTCAATGGCGATGGAGGAATGGATTTGATCTGCGCGAACTATGATGACAGCTATCTGATGGTAATGCTCAACACTGAGTTGCCGAGCTTTCTCAATGGCGTGGCCATTTCCTGGTCCACCAATGCAACTGGCTTTGTATTGCAACAAAATGGTGATTTGACCACAACTGACTGGCTGGACGTCTCGGTGACGCCGACAGTTACGAATAAACAGAAGCGAGTGATTATTGCACCACTCGTTGATAACCAGTATTATCGGCTCAGGCATCCTTGAAGGTTTTAACTGCTGGATTTAACTGACTTAACTCTGACTAACCACCGCCTGTTGCTAATTGCGTCTGCACATTGAAAAATGGCGGTGTGGAATTGCGCCTTACTTTTCCATCCCCGTCGAAAATGAACGCGGGTTTTGAGTTGAATCGGATGTAAGCTTGTAAATCCGCGCGAATGGGTTGATCGTCAAGGCCATTCGCGCCGCCACTCACACAATTTCAAGGACTGGGGAGAAATGCCCCGCCCGCTTCCGTCAATCGTATTCGACGAGGGTTGTCAAACCTTCCGGGTTGCTGACGCCTCTGCCTTGAAGGAAGACAATGTGTTGATATCCGAGACTCCGCAACCCAACGAACCAAAGAGCGCCGCGATCACGGAATTGGGCGCCAAACTCCGACTCATTGTAATTCTCCAAAATTACGACAGCCGTCTGGTGTTGGGACAGATTCATGGCTTTTGCCAGAAGCTTGTCGCTATCTTCCTTGCCAGAGGCGGTTGGTTGCAGCATCTGGCAAGTCCGGGTATCCAGAGATACAACAATTAACGCCGTATTATCTATGTTGTGAAAGGCTTGTGGCGGCATCGGGGTCGTGCAGGAGGTTAACGTGACGGCCAGTGCCGCGAGAGATATGGAAGTGACGATATTCATAATATTTAATGCTCCTTTGTCCTAAAACTGTGCGGTCTTTTGCCCGCGGAATTTATTAACTTATTCCTCCAGTTTCCTGTTTGGTTATAACGCAACTTTGATGCCACCCGATTTCGTGGAGAACGCGATCCATCTCATGCTTGCTTCGTCGAAGCAAGCGGTGCTGGAAATTTGGTGTCAAAGCATAATGGTTCCTTCTTTGAGAGCGAGAAGGTCGCGTTAAGGGCGGATTGGGGCGGGGCGTTTTGCCGAAATGTCAGTCTTTGGCCACCCCAGCGGATATACTATCTAAGCTTGGGGAAAAAATCCTTGGCGGTGTTGCACGTCGCGGCGCTTAGTTCTTCAAGCGAGCAGCCCTTGACTTGCTCAACCAATTCGGAAATCTCCTTCACATAAGCCGGTTCGCAACGTTTGCCGCGATACGGCACGGGCGAGAGATACGGACAATCGGTTTCCAGCATGAACCGGTTGAGTGGTGTGGAGGCCACAGTGTCGCGGACGTTCTGTCCGTTCTTGAACGTGACAATACCGGTAAAGCTGACGTGCGAGCCAGTCTCCAGCACGCGCCGCATCCGGTCGGTGCTCTCGCCGAAACAATGAAAAACGCCGCGGACTTTGCCGGCGAACGGTTTTAGTTGCGCAAGCGCATCGTCAAAGGCGTCACGCTGGTGGATGACGCAGTTCAGCCCGGCTTCGTCGGCAATTTCGAGTTGTTGCTGGAAGATTCTGGCCTGTTTCGTTTTGAAACGCGCGTCTTCGTCCGCAGGACCGCCGCCTATTGCGCCCGGCAAACGGTGGTAGTCGAGGCCGATTTCACCGATGGCGACGACTTTGGGATGCTTTGCCAGTTCACGCAACGATTGGCGAATATCGTCCGGCGCTTCCTGGGCGTTTGACGGATGCCAACCGACGGCGGCGAAAACGCCGGGGAAACGTTCTGCGAGTTTGACGGCGTGCCGACTGCTTTCAAGGTCGGTGCCGATGGAAATGATTTTGGTAATGCCGGCGGCTCGGGCGCGTTCAATCACTTCCGGCAAGTCATTGGCATAGTCCGGATAATCAAGATGCGCATGTGTGTCGTAAAAGATGGACATAAAATTCAGGTGAAAGGGAATTGTTTAAGAAATATCGAACTTCGAACGCTGAACATCAAATGGCACGCCGCTGATCTTCATTCGGAGTTTGATGTTAAATGTTCGATTTCCGTCATGGGGAAAGGCTAAGGCTTGGCTGGAGCGTTGGTGCCGGCAATTTTTTGTTCGAGCGCTGCCAGTTTTGCCTCAATAGCTGGCTTGCCCGGATAATCAGGCGATTCCTTGAGAAGTTGTTGGTAATTTTTAATGGCGTCAGTTTCGCGATTCTGCGCCAGAAGTTTTTCGCCCAGTGTGAGCCGGATGCGGATGCGCTGCTCCGGTGACGGGTTAAACCCCAAGGCGCGCTGGTAGGTTTCGATAGCCGATGATGGTTTGCCTTGCTGTTGATAAAAATCGGCGAGTTTTTCGGTAAGCACGGCGCTCTGGGCGGTCGCATCGAGGTTTTCAAGAAAGTTCGCCAGCATGGCAACGGTCAAGCCTCGGGCGCGATCCAGATTCACAAGACGCAGGTAGGACCATTCAATGAGCGGACTATGGCGGCGGGCGAGTTCGGCGTGGAGCTGTTGCGGTGGTTCGCCAAACGGACGATAAAGCGGATCGCCAACGACGGTCGTTTGCCAGGATAGAACGGGCTGTGCAGCCCAGGCTGCCTCGCCGAATGTAAACCCACCGCCGATCCATCGCGCGAGAAAGGCGGCGAAGTTGGGTGTGAAGGCGAGATAAGGTTCATTCACGCAGCCCATGGTGCAAGTCGCCCCTTTGGCGAGCAATGGTCCAACCCAAAATTCATTTGTGCTGCGGATCGTCGCGGCGCTGAACGAGTGCAGATGATAAGCGAACGCGCCGGGCATGAATTCAACCTTGGGCAACGTGAACGGGCCGGAAACGCTCCCGTCATACCAGCCGCAATAGATGGCGATCTGGCTCATCGGAAAATCGGCGGGGAACGTGGCAGGGTTTTGATCCACGGTGGTTTCAAAGCCCAATTGGCGGCAAACTTCCGCCGCGCCCAGGATCCATTCGTCGCCCAAATAATAATTTGTGTCCGTTTTACTCAGGCCGCGCGCGTCGAAATAGGCCCGGCCCCACAACCCGTCGCGCTCAGCCGTGAGCGCCTTGTCCACCAAGCCACGCGCGATGTCCGCATTCGGACCGTCGAGCCGCGTGACCAGCAAAACGCCGTTGGTCGGATTGAGGAACGTGGAGTTGGTGGCGCCATAAACCCAATTGCGCAGCGGGCCGGCCAGCGAAATACCCATTTCCACCAGTGGCAGCCAAGCCAGCTCGGAATCCACTGACGCTTCATCCCGCAACAATTCCGAATGGGCGATTTCCTTGCCCGACTCGTGGAAAACTGGAGCCGGCTCAATTCCCAGCGGAACACCACGGCATAAAACGACGTAACGAATTTGGGAGGCAATGACGCGACGTTCAACCACCCCAGGCTGGCCGTTGGTCATGGTGTTGGTGATGGAGGCAAACCTCCAGAGTCCGGCAACTTCGATCTGGTGCGCCAGCGGCAGTTGCAGCGAGTCGCGGAATTCGTTGCGTGTCATTCGTTCGTCTGTCGTCAAAGCGAAACCGAAAACTTGTTTCGCCGGAACGTGGCGCATTTTGACGTAATATTCCGCGATGGCTTTGGATTCCGGCATGCGCGTGTTGTACACCACGACTACCTCTTCGCCGCCCGCGCGTACGAACAGCGGCGTGAGCAGGAAGATAAAAAGCGCAAATCTTCGCCAAAATAATTTCATAGGTTGGTCATTTGACCTCCGCTCGGCCGGAATGTTGGAAATATTGCGTTATGAATCGCATGCCACCTTGAGGCCGTCATACGCGAGCATCACGCCGGATGGCAATTCCGCCTGCGCCCGATCATGGTCGTAATCGTGCGTAAGATGGGTGAAATAGGTCCGTCCGGCCCCGATGCGTCGTGCCGCTGCAAGCGCCTCGTCGAGGCACATGTGCGTCGGATGCGGCGTGTAGCGGAGCGCGTCCAGCACGGCCACTTCCACGCCCCGGACTTTTTCCGTCGTGTCGGGCGGGATTTCCTTGCAGTCGCTCAGATACGCCAGCCGCTTTTTCCCGTTTTGCAGGAAGAGATAGCCGTTCGTCATCAGCGAACCGTGCGGCAGGGGCAGGGGAATGATTTCCAGATCACCCAGCGTGAATGGCCCATCCACGATGTGCGGTTCGGGCTGAAAATATCCCTTCCAAATCGGCCGCCCATCAAAGGCATAAATGTAAACCCGTTTGAGCGCCGCCATCGTTTCCTCGTTCGCGTAAACTGGCAGCGGGCCATTGCGCAGGTCGCAAAACCGCCGGCAATCGTCCAGCCCCATGATGTGGTCGGCGTGCGCATGCGTGAAAACCACTGCGTCCAGCCAGCGGATGTCTTCGCGCAGCATCTGGATGCGAAACTCCGGCGTCGTGTCCACAACGAACTTGACCTGGTCCGTGACGACGTAAATGGACGGCCGGGTGCGATGGTTCTTGGGATTGGCCAGGAATTCCGGCGGATATTCCTTGCCGATGATGGGCACACCCTGCGACGTGCCGCTGCCCAGAAAGATGAATGAAAACGACATGCTAAAATTTTCTTTTGCCGAAGGCGCCCGCAGCCTTCACATTGACGGAGCGAATGTAACCATGTTGACGACGCTACGCATCAAAAACCTCGCGCTCGTGCCGGACCTGACGCTCGAGCTTCAGCCCGGCTGCAATGTCATCACCGGCGAGACCGGCGCGGGCAAATCCATCATCATCGGCGCGCTCAACCTCGTCCTCGGCGAACGCGCCGACCGTTCGCTCATCCGCACCGGTAGCGACAGTTGTTCCGTCGAGGCTGTGTTCGATGTGGCGAAACTTCGATGTAGCGTTCGGCCTGCGGCCGAATCGGATCGAGCCACAGGCTCGACGCTACAATTATTTCTCGAGGAAAACGGCCTGGAGCCGTGCGAGGAAAATCAGCTCGTCCTCAAGCGCACGTTCACGGCCGGTGGAACGAACCGCCAGTTCGTCAACGGCACGGCCACCACGCTGAATGTGCTGGCGGCGATTGGCGAATGGCTCGTGGACATGCACGGCCCGCACGACCACCAATCGCTTTTGCATCCTGCCCGGCAGCTCGCCATTCTTGATGCCTTCGGCGGCCTGGAAAAGGAAAGGGCGGCGTTCGGCGAACTGGTCCAGCGCCGCGCCGCGCTCGAAAGCGAGAAATCCGCGCTCGTCGTGGATGAGAAAGCCTATGCGCAGCAACTGGACCTGCTGCGTTTTCAAGTGAACGAAATTTCCAGCGCCCGGCTTCAGTCCGGCGAAGACGCGGACGTGGAGGAAAAGTTTCAGCGCGCCAGCAACGCCGCGAAGCTGCTGCAACTATCCCAGACTGCGCTGGATTTGCTGGGCGAAAACGATAATTCGCTGCTCACGCAGGCAGGCGCGGTGGGCCGCGCCTTGCAGGAATTGCAACGCGTGGACGCGGGCGCGGGCGCGCTGGTTGAGTTGCACGGACAGGCGGCGTCCGCGCTGCGCGAGTTGCAGTCGGAACTTTCCCGTTACGCGGAAAAGGTGGATGTTGACCCGGCGCAACTGCAACTGCTTGAGGAACGGCTGAATTTCCTGCACTCGCTCAAACGCAAATACGGCGCGACGCTGGCCGAGGTCATCGCGTTCGGCGACGATGCAAAACGCCGGCTGGCACAGCTTGAAAGCCGCGATGGTGAACTGGCCCGGCTCAACGGTGAATTGCAAAAATTGGATGCGGAACTGTTGCGCGCGGGCAAAGACCTTTCCGCCAAACGCCGCAAAATAATTCCGCAGCTCGCGAAGTCCGTGGGCAAGCAGCTTGACGACCTCGGCTTCAAGCAAAGCAAGTTCGACGTGGCGATCAGAACCGATTCCGTAGGAGACGAGGTAACGAGTCTCAAATCGAAAGAGAGCCAAAGACTCCTTACGTCGTCTCCTACAATCAAACAAACCGGTCTGGACGAAATCGAATTTCAATTCGCTCCGAATGCCGGCGAGCCGGCCAAACCGTTGCGGGCGATTGCCTCCTCCGGCGAAATGGCGCGCGTGATGCTGGCGCTCAAAACCGTGCTCGCGGCGGAGGATGAAATCCCCGTGCTGATTTTCGACGAGGTGGACGCCAACATCGGCGGCGAGACGGCCAACGCCGTGGGCGAAAAGATGAAGCAGATTGCCGCCCGCCGGCAGGTGCTGTGCATCACGCATCTGCCGCAGGTGGCCGTGCCCGCCGATGCGCATTACGTTGTGACCAAGCAGGTCAAAGACGGCCGCACGATTTCGGAAATCCGGTTGCTCGACAAAAAAGAGCGCGTCACCGAACTCGCGCGGATGCTGGGCGGTCAAACCGTAGCGGCAAGAAAGCACGCCGAGGCGTTGTTAAAATAAAATCGCGAACTAATCGGTTCGGAAAAATTGAAACGCAGAGGCGCCGAGAAGAAAATGGGAATTTGCAGCCTGTCTTGTTATTAGGCGGCGGGTTGTGGTTTTGAGTAATCAAATTCCGCTCCATTGATAGTCATATCCGTCAGGCGGGTCGTAAGAACATGCGGCCTCAAACACGAAGTTGGTGGAGGCCTTCCAATATATTCTTTCATAGCTTACATGGCCATCTACGAAACTGATCATGTTCATCGAGTCGTTGAAGAACTTGGTTCGGCAGTCAATTCCAGCTCTCATCATCTCAAAAAGCAGCCGTCGAGGTTGGTGCCACGAGAATGGAATGAGCGCGGGAGCTTCAGTCACCAGCACCGTTCGGGAGGGATGCTTGATGGAACTCAGAGTCATGCCGGCAATGCCGGGCAGGGCGACCTTCTTGGTGAGACCAAACAGATTGCCGGCATTAAATACGTAGCTCGTAAAGTCGCTGTTGGATTGGGCGCACCAACTTTCTGGCACATATCCCTCGTAACCGGGGCCAAGATGCCTTTTCCCAAATGCAGTATCGTAATAATAAACATCTGCCGGACAGGCAAACAACTTGTCTTGCGGCGACGACGCGCCTCTCAAGCCGACGTAATTCTTCATAAGCTCCTTGTAGCCTGTAAAGATAAGCCTCACTCCAGCCGCTTTACCGGGTGACTTGTCGTTTGCATCATCCGAATACATCCGCACACCCAGATTGATTTGCCGCAAGTTATTCATGCAAGTGACTCTCCTTGCCTTGCCGATGGCAACGCTGACCGCTGTCAGCAACAAGGACGCGAGAATGGCAATGATGCCAATAACCACTAGCAATTCAATTAGCGTGAATCCTGTTTTAAGCTCAATCTTGTGTCTCATGTCAATTTGGACAAAGCAAAGCAGCACGCCTCACGTCGCCCAACCTATTTCCTGACCTTAAATTTTGCGAACAACAATATTATCGTCGCGGCAACACAACCCCACCCAAACCGGTCGCCGTGCCGGTTGTAAAACGTCGGCGCGTGTTGTTGCAACGGAACTTCAATCGTCATCGCGCCGATGCCATAGACGCTGCCGGTTTGGTCCTTCAAAATGTCGCGCACGCGGCCGGTGGCATCTATCCAGCAAGTCACGCCGTTGTTGCAACAGCGCACGAGCGGCACGCCGTTTTCAACCGCGCGAAAAACACCGCCGGCCATGTGCTGCCATTGTTCCGCGCTGTCGCCGAACCAGCCATCGTTCGTCAGGTTCACCAGGAAATCCGTGTCGTCCTGGACATATTCCCGCGCCAGTTCCGGAAACATGTCCTCGAAACAAATCAGCGTTGAAGTTTTGACGCGGTCTGGAGCGCCGGGCACCGCCTCGGCTCGATTTGTGCTAAGTTGGACTTCGAGCCGGGACGGTGCCCGGCGCTCCATTTCAAACGGCACCGGCCGGTCGCCGGATGCGAAGCCGCCGGTGATGGGCGTGAACCATTTGATGAAAGGCAGCCAGTACACGAGCGGGATGTATTCGCCAAAGACGACGAGCTTTTGCTTGTGATAAACCGCCGCGAAACGGCCCTCCGGATTGAGCAGATATGCCGCGTTAAAAATATCAAAGTCGTCCCGGTTCTTCGCCTCGGGCCGCCAGACGGCATCTTCCGCGTTGAAAATCAACCAGACGTTGTGGGGGCAAATCAGATTGGTGATGGCAATATAATTGGTCTCGTCCAGCCCGGGCACGGCGGATTCCGGCCAGATCAGCAGGTCGGTTTTGTTCGTAAGCGCCTGTTCGGAGAGCGAGAGCAGTTCGCGGAATCGCCGATCATCTTCGCCGGAGTTCCAAATCAAGGTCTGTGGAATGCTGGGTTGAACGAGGGTGATGCGCAATGTAGTGCCGGAAGGATTTTGTCCATTAATTCGGTTGAACCCAAAGGCGAACAGCGCCACAACCACGATCAGCGGTAAAATGATTTCTCCCTGCCACGCCATTCGCAGCGCGGGGCGACGGAAGATCATGCGCCCGGCGGAAAACAACGACAGCGAAACCCACACGACCAGAAACGAAACGCCATAAACGCCGGTGACCGACGCGATTTGAATGAGCGGAACCAGTTGATATTGCGATGCGCCCAGCGGATTCCACGGAAAACCGCTAAACAGCCGTCCGCGAACCATTTCCAGCGCGACCCAAATGGCCGCGCCTGCAAGCGACCATGACGCGCGACCGGCCCAAGATTCGAAATTTAGAATATGAAATCTGAAATTTGAAGTCAGCCAGACCCAGATTGCCGGATACAGCGCGACATAGGCACCCAATGCAATCCAGCCGAGAATGGGGTAGCCCGGTACCGGAATCAGCAGCAGCCAGTAAAGCGACGAAAGGAAATGCGCCAACCCGGCAACGTAACCGACGCGGAAGGCATCGCCGCCACGTTTGCCGTCAGCGGCTGCAATCATCAAGGCGGGCGCAACCCAGGCGAAACCGGCGATGCTGATTTTCGGAAACGCGGCGGTCAGTAAAAGTCCGGCGACTATGGCTAGGAGATAGCCGCTGCGAATCAGGAGTTCGTTGAGAACGCTTTTCAACGTGGCGAATGGCGAAAAATCCTGCGTGAACGTGGGACCAAGCCGGGTACATTGGGCGGCCCGTTTCAAAAGGGCGGTGCCGGCATTGACGACGATGGCTTCGCGCACTCCGCACCACACCGCAAGATCGGGAGCCGAATTGCCTGCGTAGTCAAAGCCGCGTTCGCCGAATATTTCAGTGAGCGCCTTGAGTTTGTTTGCCGCGCGTAAATTCGTTTTGCCATCGCTGCCCAGCACCTCGTCGAACAATCCGACGTGGTTGGCCACCGGCAAAGCCATGTTGCGATCCGATGCAGTGGCCAGGATCAGTTTTCGTCCGGCCTTTTTTTGTTCGCGCAAAAAGGCGAGGAACGGTTCGTGATAGGGCAGGGCAGCGGGATCAATCGTGACGCGCAGGGCGAGCTTCTGTTTCAGGAACGCCCGTCCGCGCGTCCACCAAAACAAGACGGCGAACAGCATGAGCGGGTTCCGGCGCAGCAGTTGCGCGAGCGATTCCCAGAGCAAATCGGTCTTGATGAGCGTGCCGTCCAAATCCACCACCAAGGGCGGCGGACTGGTTTGCGGTGTATTTGGCGCTGGTGGCATGATGACTCGAAATCAAAAAGTGGTGCGAGCCTACCGGCGGGCTTTGCAGCTTAAAAGTCAATTCTTGGCTTTGAGCGCACGTTGGACAGCGGCAAGTTGATTCTCAAGCATGGCCAGCTTCTCTCACGGCACCGGGTGAAACGTCCAGGCCGGGCTGCGGTTGGCCGTTGATTGCGTCGCTGCGCCGGGCGTCGGCGCGTTCGCGAATTTTGCGATAGGTCGCGAAAGCAAGCAACGGCCAGGCGTTGCGATAGATGTCGTATTTCAGGTAGAACACCTTGGGAAAACCGGTGCCGGTGGTTTCCGGCTCGGTCCATGAACCGTCGGGGTTTTGCGTATGGATCAAATACTCGATGCCGCGTTTGAGCGCGGGATTGTCCGGATCGTCGAACGCGCACAAACCCATGACGGCCCAGGCGGTTTGCGACGCGGTGCTGGGGCCGCAGCCCTTGAAAACCGGATCGTCGTAGGTGTTGCAACGCTCGCCCCAGCCGCCGTCCTCGTGCTGCACACTTTCGAGCCAGTCGCGCGCTTTCAAAAGCCACGGCTGGTTCATGTCAATGTTCATCGCCCGCAAGCCGCGGAGCACCTGCCAAGTGCCGTAAATGTAATTCACGCCCCAGCGGCCGTACCAGGAGCCGTCCTCCTCCTGCTGCTCGCAGAGGTAGTCCAGCGCGTCGCGAATCTGATAATGGTCCGTGCTCCAGCCTTCGTAGCCGAGCAATTCCAATATGCGCGCGGTGATGTCGGCGCATTCGGGATCAAGCATCGCGTTGTGGTCGGCGAACGGAACCTTTTCCAGAATGTTTTTTGTGCAATCCTTGTCGAACGACGCCCAGCCGCCGTCCCGGCATTGGAAGGTCATCATCCACTTCAAGCCGCGCTGGAAACACTCGTCGCGTTGTTTCGGGTTGTCCGTTTGTATTTTTCGCAACGCGAGCAGCACCATCGCCGTGTCGTCCACGTCGGGGTTCCACTGGTTGTTGTACTCAAAAACCCAGCCGCTAGGTTCAACGTCGGCCGGATTTTTGTGTATCCAGTCGCCCCGAATGCGAATCTCGCGTGCCATCAGCCATTCGGCGGCCCGCTTCAGCGCCGGATGGTTTTCCGAGATGCCGGATTCGTGCAGGCAGATGGCAACGATGGCGGTGTCCCAAACCGGCGAAAAGCACGGTTCAATACGCACGGTGTCGGCGGTTTCGTGCTCTAATTTTTTCAGCTCGTGCGCGGCACGAACGACTTGCGGATGGTCGTCCGGATAACCGAGCGCCTTGAGCGCGATGAGCGAATTAAGCATCGCGGGGAAAATGGCCGCGAGGCCGTCCGAGCCTTCGAAGCGTTCGAGCATCCAGCGCTCGGCGTTTTTCAGCGCGCGTTGGCGGAAAGGATGGATTTTGTGCTCGGCGAACCATTCCGCGAATTTGTGCAGACGATCCAGCCACAGGAAAAAATTGCGCAGTGAAAGTCTTTCTGGATCGGGCGCGGGCGCGAGGTCGCGTTCGTGTACGCCTTCAGGATAAAGCTCGTCCAAGTCCACCTTGACCGGTCGGGTGGGCTTGAAATGGTTGATGATGGCGAGCGGCACGAGCATGGCGCGCGACCAGTTGCTCATCTCCCAGAAATTCACGTGAAACCATTTGCCGATGAGAATAACCTCGCATGGAATCGTCGGCACGTATTCCCACGGATACAAACCGATGAGCGCGAGATACAGTTTGGAAAACGTGTTCATGCGCGGCACACCGCCCAGGCTGAGCGCCATTTCGCGAGCCCGCAACATGCGCGGGTCGGTGACGGGCACACCGGCAAGCTTGAGCGCGAGGTAGGCCTTGATAGTGGCGTTCACCTCCGACGGGCCGCCGTAATAAATGTTCCAGCCGCCGTCGGACAATTGCATTGAGAAGATGTGGTTGACTGCCTTGCGCTGCCATTCCTTGTCCACCTTGCGGTTCCAATGGTGATACGCAATCGTGTCCGAGACGAGCGTGGAATCCACCATCAATTCGCCCACCCAGTAGCCTTCTGTTCGCTGCAAACGAAACAGATTTTCCTGTGCCCGCAGAATGGCGGCTCCCAAATCTCCGGCAAACTCCGCTGGCAGGCGGGTTGCCGAAGACGACTGCGCCGGTTGAACCCTGGAACTGCTTTCAATCACACGCATACTCTGCGAATTTACGCTCAAACTGTAAAGTTTTAAGTGCCTAAACCGGGGTGGAGTCTTCGGGTGGACGCGGTTTTGTTGTGGACAAGTCGGGTCAACTTCAATAATTCAAAGGCAGTCTTTGCTTTCAAAGCGGCAACAAAACTTATGGGATACAAGATTGCTCGTTACGGCTGGCTGCCTGATTTGCCGGATCAGCGCGACCATTTTTACGCCGCGCCGGTGGAACTGGCGGGAGTCTTGCCGGCCAAAGCTGACCTTCGTCCGCAATGCCCGCCGGTTTATGACCAGGGCCAGCTCGGCAGCTGTACCGCCAACGCCATTGCCGGAGCCATCGAGTTTGACCGGCTGAAACAAAAGCTGGGCGACTTCACGCCGTCGCGCCTGTTCATTTATTACAACGAGCGCGCCATTGAACACACGATTGATTCGGACAGCGGCGCGCAAATTCGCGACGGCATCAAGAGCGTGGGCAAACAGGGCGATTGCCCCGAAACCGAATGGCCGTATGTCATCGCCCGGTTCAAGACCCGGCCGAAATCCCAATGCTATGCCGACGCGCTGAAATACCGGGCCGTCTTGTATCAGCGGCTGACGCCGATTCTCAGCCAGCTCAAAGGCTGCCTCGCTTCGGGCTATCCGTTCGTGTTTGGATTCACAGTCTATGAAAGTTTTGAAAGCGCGCAGGTGGCCCGGACCGGTCATGCATCGCTGCCAAAATCCGGCGAGACGATCGTCGGCGGCCATGCTGTTGTCGGGGTCGGTTACGACGATGCGAAGCAATGGTTCGTGGTCCGCAATTCGTGGGGCGGCAAATGGGGCATGAAGGGATATTTCACCTTGCCTTATGCGTATGTGACCGACGACAATCTGGCCAGCGACTTTTGGACAATCCGTGTGGTTCAGTGACAATTAATTCGACCCGATTAAAAAATTATGACTCTCACAAAACGTGACCTGGTCGTACGCATCAGCAGCGAAACCGGCCTCGTCCAGCAGCAAGTGTTCGACGTGGTGCAAAAAACCCTTGATTACATAGCCGAGGCGCTCGCCAAGGGCGACAAGGTGGAACTCCGCAATTTCGGCGTCTTCGAGATCAAAGTTCGCAAGGCCCGGGTCGGACGCAATCCCAACGCGCCGGAAACCGACGTGCCGATTCCCGCGCGGGCGATGGTTAAATTCAAGGCCGGCAAGGAAATGCGGGCTGACGTGCTCAAACTCACGCCGCAAAAAACAGCGCCGGTAGCTTGATCTCAACTCAAGGTCAGGATCCATTCCCCGGAGGAATTGTGGCGGGCGGTGCCGGCTCGGTCAGGGACGCCGGTTTCAAGTTGCTGCCCGTAATCTTCAACGAGCAGGTCAGGTCGCTCAATTTGGCCAGCGGCAAAGTCACTATTAATCCTTCGACCGTTTGCTCGAATGGCAATTTGCCCTTGTAGCCGAGCAATTCGACGCGCTTGATTTCGTTCACGCTGGAGTGATCCGTTTTGGCGAGCGATTTGATGATGATTTTGCCGCCGGCCGGCCAGCCGAGCGCGATGGCGTAAAGCGTTTTGCCTTTGGTGGTGAAGCGAATGTCCTGGGCAGAGTATTGAAAATTTTCCTTGAACGCGCCGCCTTTGGCCTTCACCTCGCCTTCGCCATAAACGAGCCAGGGACGTGTGCCGTATATGGCCTCGCCGTTCACCGCCGTCCAGTCGGCCAGTTGGTGCAACATGGTCTCAACTTCCGGGTCCAGCGAACCGTCCGGGCGCAGGACGACGTTGAGGAGCAGATTGCCGTTCTTGCTGACGATGTCCACCAGCATGTGAACGGTCCAGCTCAACGGCTGGTATTTCCAGTGGCGGTTGTAAAACCAGTCGCCAATCGAAGTGTCGGTCTGCCACGGATACGGATTGATGCCGCCATTGACCCCGCGTTCAAAGTCCTGCACCCAGCGACCGTTGGAAGGTTGTTTGCAATTATAAACGGCGGTCAGCTTGCCCATGCGTCGCTCCAGCTCGTATTGGCCGCGTTGGCGGGGTGAGAGACCATTGTAGAAAGTCATGAACTCGGCCTGATTGTGCCCGACGCTGTCGTTGTATAAATCGGCAATCAGGCTCAAACCCACTTCGTTGCCAAACGGCACGCCGCCGTCGCTGTAAAGGAGGTCGGGATGATAATTGTCCACGAGCTCCTTGATTTCATTGAACCATTGCTGCTGCCAGCGGGGGTTTTTGCTGTACCAAGCCACGTCGCCGGTTTCGGCGGGGAAATGGTAGAGATCCCAGTTGTTTGAGTTGGCTCCATCATACGGCACACCGGCGAACGGACCGGTATGGTCGGATTTATGGCTGTCCTGAAACCAGGTGAAACTTGCGCCGAGATGTTCGGAAACCCCGAAGGGCAGGCCTTGTTCCTTCGCGGCCTTCTGCCAGTCCGCCACCACGTCGCGGTGCGGTCCATAGTTCACGGCATTCCATTTGTGCAGCGGGGAATTCCACAGGAAAAAATCATCGTGATGCGTGCCCATGCTGACGAAATATCTCGCGCCGGCTTTCTTGTAGAGCGCCATCAATTGCTCGGGCTCCCACTTCTCGGCTTGCCAGAGCGGAATAATGTCCTTCCAGCCATTCGTGGATGGATGGCCATAGCGTGCCAGGTGATCTTTGTAGTCGGGTGAACCTTGCTGGTACATTTTGCGCGCATACCAGTCGCCCTCCATCGGCACGGCTTGGGGTCCCCAATGCGCCCAAATGCCGAACTTCGCGTCGCGAAACCATTCGGGACACGAATAATTGGTCAGCGATTCCATCGTCGGCTGGAACGGTCCGGGCGTGACTGGCAGCTCGGCGGCTGGAACTCCAACGGCAACCAGCCACGCGATTGGCATTGCCAGAAACATTCGGTCAATTTTGATTTTCATAATGATGAGCCAAAGTTGTTCCAGTCTGCCAGATTGGGGCGGGGCAACGCACGCCGTTTTTTCCGGCGGAAACGCATGGCATGTTTCAAAAAATAGCATGTGGAATTTATCACCACCGACCTGTTTTTACGGTCATTGCGGTAGAAGAAGGATTCTTGTTAATCGGCGAACTTCGTGTCAACCCGTTCTGTTCGACAGGGTGAATTTTCTTTTCTTCATCCGTTTTCCGGTTATCCTGTTGCGCTCTGATTTAGAGAAAAATGGACGCAGCACACATACGCAATTTCAGCATCATCGCCCATATTGATCATGGGAAGACGACGCTTTCGGATCGGCTCCTGCATCGCACTGGCACGATTGCCACGCGCGACATGGAGGCGCAATTGCTCGATTCGATGGATTTGGAACGCGAACGCGGCATTACCATAAAGGCGCATCCGGTCACGATGCGTTACAAGGCCAGGAACGGCGAGACCTACGAACTGAACCTGATTGACACGCCCGGTCACGTGGATTTTTCCTACGAGGTGTCGCGCAGTCTGAGCGCGTGCGAAGGGGCGCTGCTCATCGTGGACGCGGCACAGGGCGTCGAGGCGCAGACGGTCGCCAATGTGCATCTGGCGATGAAGCAGAATCTCACCATCATCCCCGTCATCAACAAGATTGATCTGCCGCACGCGGACGTCGCCCAGGCCAAACGACAACTGGAGGACATCCTGGCGATTCCCGGCGACACGGCAATTTCGGCCAGTGCGAAAGAGGGGATTGGCATTGAAGAAATTTTGGAGGCGATCGTTGAGCGCATTCCGGCACCGAAGCCTACGGGAGCGCCGTCGTTGCAGGCGCTGGGCTTCGATTCACTCTTCGACACTTACAAGGGCGTCATCACGCACGTGCGCGTGTTCAACGGCGAGTTGAAGGCGGGCATGCACGTGAAACTGCTGCACTCCGGCAAGACGGTCGAGGTGAAGGAGGTGGGCAGCTTCAATCCCAAGCCTTACGTGCGCGAGAAATTGGAGGTGGGCGAGACGGGTTATTTCACCGCCAATATCAAAAGCCCCAAGGAAGTGAAGATGGGCGATACCGTAACGGACTCAAAGAATCCTTCGCCAGTGCTGGCGGGGTTCAAGGAGATTCACCCGATGGTGTTCAGCGGGATTTATCCGATCAACACCGCCGACTACGAGCATCTCAAAGCAAACATGGGCAAGTTGCAGTTGAACGACTCGGCGTTTGTTTACCAGTCGGAAACGTCGGTTGCGCTCGGCTTCGGTTTTCGCTGCGGGTTTCTCGGCTTGCTGCACCTGGAGATTGTGCAGGAACGGCTGCGGCGCGAATACGGCATGGACATCATCGCGACATATCCGAGCGTGGTGTATCGCGTGACCATGAGCGACGGCATCGTGAAGCAGATTGACAACCCGGCGTTTTTGCCGGAGCCGAATTACATCCTGAAAATCGAGGAGCCGATGGTCAAGGCCTTCGTGATTTGCCCGAATGAAAACATCGGCGATATGATGGCGTTGATTTCCGAGAAGCGCGGCTTGGTGGACCACACGGAAACGCTCGACGTGCGCCGGGTCATGCTGACGGGCATGTTGCCGTTGAACGAAATTCTGATTGATTTCCATGATCGCATCAAAAGCATGACACGCGGGTACGGTTCGATGGATTACGAACACGCCGACTATCGGGAATCCGACATGGTGAAGCTCGATCTGCTCGTGAACAACGAGTCCGTGGACGCGTTTTCGTGCATTGTGCATCGCGACAAGGCGGAGGGCAGGGGACGCGCGCTGGCGGCCAAGCTCAAGGAAGTCATCCCGCACCAGCAATATCAGGTCGCCATCCAGGCGGCCATCGGCGGAAAAATTGTCGCGCGCGAAACGGTGAGCGCCTTCCGCAAGGATGTGACAGCGAAATGCTACGGCGGCGACGTCTCCCGCAAACGGAAGTTGCTGGAAAAGCAGAAGGAAGGCAAAAAACGCATGAAAGCATTCGGCACGGTGAACATTCCGCAGGAAGCGTTCATTGAAGTGTTGAAGGCGTGAAAAATCAAACTACATCTGCGGCGGCGAATTTGTAGCAGGGATGCGGATTTCGATTGATTTGTATTCAGGTCTGATTCCGTAATTATTAAAGACCACTTCATGCGCGCCCTTGATATTAGGATCGTCGGGAGCTAGATAATCTGCACGGGCAAGATCAAGACAGCTTTGTGTTTCACATTTCCCCATTTTGGTATGCCAATAGGAACTTCGCGCATGAAAGAGTTCCGCAATTCATTTCCTTTTAATTGGTCGCGGGTTATTCCCTCGGTATCGAGATAAACCGATTCATCCGGCGTCCATGCGATTTTTTCTGCGCTGGTTGTTTCGATGTTCATCCGAAAACGAGGTTCGTCCCATCGGATGAAAAAATGTTTGCCAAGAGTGACGAGATTGACCGGCATGCCCAACGGTTTCCCAATAACGAGATAAATCATCGGCATGGAAACGCACGAACCGCGCTTGGTGCGCATCAAGCCAGCCAGAAAAACATTATTTGGATTCGTGTATAATGCGAACATCTGCTGTCGCGTGATATTTTCCTCGCGGAATTCTTCGGCATAGGCGAAACGCAATCCGATGATGGCGCTGCAAAATCTTCGGCAGCGCGTTTGGGGATCGTTTGGGTCAGTACCGCCATATCCTTTCGCTCGCATTTTCGCCATATTCTGCCGCACTTGCTCGGTCATGGCATCCAACTGCGCGAAGTAGGCTTTGCGTGTTAGGTCGTGAAATTCCGGAATGTCCGCGACAATCAACCAGTTCGCTAACGCCAGATCAATGTCCGTATCTTTGCCGCGAAGCATTTTTTCCAGTTCACGCTCGGCGTCGGTGTAAGGAGGGAACTGGCCGAATTCGGTTTTCCATGAAAGCGATTGTTCTTCCGGGGTGGCTTTGTGAACGGTCGGAAGTTCAACGGATGCGGACTGTGCCAAATGTTGCTGTCGAGCAAGACCAAGCGTGTAAATGGCTGAAACCAGCGCAACCAGAACGAGCGTACCAACAATGAAAAGAAGTTTCTTTTGAAGCCTTCGATTCTGATTCGGATCGGTTTTTTGCCGGAGTCTGGACTGTTTGCTCACTTGCTTGAATCTGGTCCGGTGGCGGTGGAATTAGTGGCCGCGTGACGCTCTACAATCATCCAGCGATGCTGCTCGTCGGGAAATAATTTCGGTCGCTCGGGGTCAAAGAACAAAGGGTGCCGATCCATATCAGCATGGACAATCAACTGCGACAAGTCACATGCCGAGTCAAAGACGTCACATGCCTTGAAGATCGCGCCCACTTTATGGGCTTGGTCAATAGTGTTTGCGTCCTTCCATTCCGTTTCATTGCAGATAATGACGGCGACCCATTTAATAGGCGGAAACTTTTCCGGACCCAACCGACGAGTCTGTTCGAGCGATGATTTAAACCACTTTGGTTCATTGGATTGATTGTAATTCTTGACGCTAACATCATACTGACATAGCAGATAATCCGGAAAGTGGTCATACATCACATAAAAGTTTACATAGTCAGGCGATGGATGAAGAGGCTCGCCATAGGCGTTTGGAAATGGAAATCGACTCGGCGGTAGCGGGGCTCCACGGATTATATCGTCGTGCTGTTTCGCTGCGTAAGCAAGGGCAGCATCAAGCGCAGCGGCACGATCCTGCTCTGCCTTCAGTCGATTAGTAGATTCGTTTGAGTGCATTTGAAAGGTCGTGTTTGTCGCCGATAAAACACTTGGAGAACCTTCATCACCGTGAACATAGCTCACCAAAAAACCTAGGCTACCGGCCACAAGAATTGCCAATTTTAACATGGGTCGCAAATTGATCATTTTTAATTAATGATTATCTTAATAAATGCCCAAACCCGAAAGATCCAACACCCCGAAGGTGTTGGGACTGCGCGCCCCGGAAATAACATAACGTGCATAGCCCGCAGCGTGGTTATAACCTCGGATTCCACTGTAAACCTCCTGCGGCACGTTGATGCAGCTGCCTTTGAGCATCGCCGTGGACCACCAGACACAGTTCTGGCCATAGAGGGAGTAAAACACGCCGCCCGGTGACGCATCTACATGGGGTTTACCAATGTCGTTTTTGTGTCCATTTTCATCCTTCACAGGAATCGGATCTCCATAATCATAACCTGGCTTTGCGGTAGCAATCCAACCTTTGACGTATTTGAAAAGAGCCGCTTGCTGCCCCGGATCGGTTGTAACCAGAAGCGCGTCATGCAGCATTCCTGGTTTTAAATCCAAAGGATAATTCTCCCACACGCGGCCCGGAACACCAATTCCACCGTGTGCGTTATGGTCGAAATTCCATGTGTATGGATGCCAAGAAAAGGAGTCACCGTTTGCTGCGTATCCACTTTTAAAAGGGTCTCCTCCGGGATCGGACGTGGCGGTGAACAGCAAATAACCATGACCAGCGTCCAACGGCCAAGCCGGATCCCCATACCAAGCGTTAAACTTTCGCTCAACGAAGTAGGCCGCATGACCAGACGGATCAATTTCGTTGAAGGGATTATTGGCCACGTATGCGTATTTATGGAGCGATTGCGGGTCTTGCTGATCTCCCTCGAAGGTATCCATCGTCATGAAGCGTCCGGTATTCACGTTTAACAACCGGGCGTGCGAGATTCCTGGCACGAGAAAAACCGCCATTGCCAGTGATGCACAAAAGACGATTCGCTTGTTCATATTGAATTCCTTTCTATTTTGCCGTTGGCGCTTGCGGCGCGGGTTTGGCGGTCTTTTTCGCGGGGCGTTGGACGTGGCTGGCCACGGTCCATTCGGCAAGTTTTTCCGGGTCGTTTTTGTAGGTGTTGCGCACAATCGTGTCCACCACGTGCAACGCGATGACGGCGTTGTGAACAGTGTCGGCAATGCCGGTGGTCGCGCCGCCGCGTGTTTGCTGGCCGGTGGCTTTGCTTTTGATCGAGGTTTCAAAGGCGTCGGTGTGCGCCTGGAGCGTGTCGAGAAAATCGGCGGCAAGGTTCAGTTGAATGAATTGCGCCTTGAGCGGCGTGGCGTCTTTGATGAAGGCGCGGGCGGCGTTGAGCAGTTTTTGGCCGCTGTTGCCGCGCGGCATTCGGAATTCGCCGTCCACGCCGGGCGTGCCCATGAGGGCGAGGCTGTGCGCGGCGCGGTTGATGGCGGCGAGGTCGTCGTGAATGAGTAATTGCAGCGTGCCTTTGGAGAGGACGCTGTTGTGGGTTTCGCTGCCGGCGGAGAGTTGCGCGGCGCCGAGCGTACCGGTCTGCGTGACGGCGGCGGCGATTTTGGCGAATTGTTGTCCGCCGAGGCTGGTCGCCGAAAAGTCGGCGGCATATTTGATGGCGAAGGTGTTGGCGTTTTTGAGTGTGTCCAGTGTGCGAATTTCCTGATCTTTCATAGTAATATCCCTATTTTAAGTTTTCGATTCCCAGGAGATGAGGCTGTCCTGTGCGGGAATTATTAACGGACGCGGCGACAGTGCAAGCGGAATTTTGTGAATTTTTAGGGCAGGGCAAGGAACGCCTGCGCTATCAGTCTGCACAGGTGGGTTTTGGAATTGCACGGATTGCCTTTGGGCACGCACGGGGCAACTTTCAACCCGCACAGGCCGGCTTTTGGCCTGCACAACTCCGCGTGTGGCCTGCACAATGGGACTTTGCGCCTGCACGGGCCGGGTTTCCATCCGCACAAATCCACTTTTGCCATGCACAGGGCGGCTTTGACGTTACACGAGTCGGCTGGTGAAGGCACGGGCAGGGGAAATTTCTTTCATTTGGCTGCGTTGCGGGTAATTTGCCCTAAATATATTTGTGAAAATCCGTGAAATCCGTGTCAAAACACCTCAATAAAACATCATGATTCGCTGGTTCATCTCTCCCACCGTCCGGCAAGCCTCCGCGATGCGAAGTCATGTTGAGCGGTTGCTGGCCGCGCAGCACGACCAGCTTCCGTCGCCGGCGCTTGGCGCAATAACCCTGGCGATTAACGAGTTGCAGAAAGCAATTGCCGAGGGAACGAACAAGGGCAGGATTCGAATCAAGATGGACGAGCTTGATTTTGCCGCCAACAAGTGGCTTAAGCAGTATCCACACGCCATGTGGCGCGAGAATGTGGAAGTCATTCTCGTGGCGGTGGCGGTGGCCATGGCCATCCGCACGTTTTTCGTGCAGCCGTTCAAAATTCCGACCGGTTCGATGCAACCTACGCTCTTTGGCGTCACCTCGAAAAACTATTTGCCTGGCTATGGCCAGCCCGGCGATCCGCATTTCAAAATCCCGACCGGCTGGGAGCGGGTCAAGGAATGGTTTGAAGGAATTTCCTACCTTCACGTGGTGGCACAAAACGATGGACCGATCAATTTCATCAGCCCCATGAGGCATTTCCTGATTTTTAACATCAAGCAGACGCTTTGGATCGGCGGCCAGCCGCAAACGATCTGGTTTCCGCCGGATTTCGGCGAGCAAAGTCTGGCGTCGCGCGCGGGCTTTGAGCCTGGTCACGTTTATCACAAAGGCGAGGACGTGGTGAAAATTCAAACGGCTGCGGGCGATCATCTGTTCGTGGACCGGCTTAGTTATAATTTTCGCAAAGCGCAACGCGGAGACATCGTCGTTTTCGCAACGGCGGGAGTTCCGGAGGATCGCCGGGAAGCGGTCGGGATGAAGGGCGACCAGTTTTATATCAAACGCTTGGTGGGGTTGGGCGGCGAGACGCTTGCCTTGGCCCAGGATTACGAAGTAACGGGGGCGGCACAGTTCGGCGGCGAAGCCGTACCGGTCGGACATCTCATGGTGGATGGCCAGCCGCTGTCCGCGTCCACACCGCATTTCGAAAATCTTTATTCCTTTTCTGGCGTGCCGAAGGGAATTAAGACCATTCAATACCAAGATAACCAGTATTATGGTCACGCGTTGATCCGGGCGCTGGCACCTGGCCGCGAATATCAAGTGCCCACCAATCATCTTTTCGTCATGGGCGACAACACGATGAACAGTTCCGATTCGCGTTTCTGGGGAGATTTTCCAGAATCAAGTGTTATCGGAAAATCCTTCTTCGTTTATTGGCCCATTACCAGCCGGTTCGGGTGGGGGAATCAATAATCACCGTGCAATCAAATGAATGCCGCGAACAGCGAAACGGTACTAATCACCGGCGCTTCGTCGGGCATCGGCTTGGAACTGGCGCGCTGCTTTGCGGCGGATGGCTGCCGTTTGATCCTGCTCGCCCGCAACACCGACGCGCTGGAAGTCCTGGCCGGCGAATTGCGCCAGGCGCATAAAATCGAGACGCTCGTTCTTACCGCCGATCTTTCCCGTCCCGAAACCCCGGCGCGCGTGTTCAAGGAATTGCAGGGCAGGGGAATTGTGGTGGAAGTTCTGGTCAACAACGCCGGGTTTGGTGCAAACGGCACATTTGCCGGGTTGTCACTCCCGCGACAACTCGAAATGATACAGGTCAACATCACCGCGCTAACGAACCTGACCGGTTTGTTTCTTCCGGGCATGTTCGAACGCCGTCGCGGAGGCGTGCTCAACGTTGGTTCGCTGGCCGGATTCCTGCCCGGCCCCGGTATGGACATCTATTACGCAACCAAAGCCTTCGTGCTTTCCTTCACCGAGGCGCTCGCGGAAGAACTCGTCGGCACGGGAGTGACGGCGACGGCGCTTTGTCCCGGCCCCACCGCTACCAATTTCGGCAACATCTCGCACGGCCAAAAAATGCGACGGCTTAATACGCCCAAAATGCCGGCGGCGACCGTTGCGAATTACGGCCACCGCGCTTTTCGCCGGGGCAGACCACTGGCCATTCCCGGCTGGCAATACCAGACACTCCTTTTTCTGCTTCGAATCATGCCGCGATGGTTCGTGCGCAAAATGGCCAGACGATTCAACGACACTAAGGAATAAGCCCAAAGCCGTATCTGTATGACCACCGGAGCGCGAGTAGTCCCAACTCGAGTAGATCCATTCGTGGAGACCGGTTTATAAAGACTTTCCAAACCACTATTGTATCGTCGGTGCTGCGGCTTGGGCCAAGCCGCGCTCAAAATGCGGCGTCTGCCTGCGCCCTTTCGGGATTTCCCAACAAGTCGGGATTGACATCACCGGCCCGGCGTGGCTCAGTTCTTCAAATTCTTATGCGCATTCCATCTCTAAAATCGTTTCTCATATTCGCGGCGGGTTTTGTGACCTGCGTAGCAGGTATCATCGTCTTTTTATTTTCAGCCTACCATTTTTGGCTCAAGCCCATGCAAGCCAGGGCGCTCAAGTATATGAATTCAACTCCGCCGCGGTTTTTTGCTCCTCATCCGGCGGAATTCAACTTTACCGCCGTGGGCTCCGGTGCGGAGCCATTGGATTTCAAAGCGTATCGCGGACGCGTGGTCGTCCTGAATGTCTGGGCAACCTGGTGCCAGCCCGGGGAATTATCCAGCTTTGCCAAGCTGGCGGCACATTATTCAGACGATGAAGATGTAGCCGTGGTTTGCTTGAGCCAGGAGCCAACGAATACGGTCTTTAAGAACAAGGAAGCGATGAGTTCCAGATCGCTTCTATATTGTGTGGGCGGCCAGCGGTTGCCTGCTGTTTATAAAAACAATGGCATTCCCGCCACGTTTGTGATTGATAAGAGTGGCGTGATTGTCTTTGAGCAGACCGGATACTCTGACTGGTCTCATCCGTCCGTTATCAAGTTTATTGACTCATTGAGAAAGAACTCCAACCCGCAAGCTGTTTCGCCGTTGCCGTAGCAAACAAAGCCTAGCCTTACAGCAATTTCAGAGCATCGGACAGCCATACTATTTGACAATATATTATAGTTACACAATGTTTGCTTACTTTCAAGCACTTACAAAAGGTAAATGCGGGAAAAATAAATGCATTATTTGCTTCCCACCCCTAAGATTTTCGTGAACTGATTCAGCGAAGAGTTGACAGATCCACATTGCTGCGATGCTTTATCTTACTGCGTTGTTCGCTTTCGCCGGCTGATTCAGGAGAGATCCCGTCAACAGCCGGAAATGAAGAAACATCGCGGGATTCAAATCGCAGCATCTTCGGCCAGTCGGGTTTAATCGGATACTCGACTCCCTGGATAATAACGCTGTGCCGCAAAACCTTGTCCACTTCGCCGTAACGGCTGTCGAATATTTGACCGTTAGACAAATAAACCCTGGCTTGGCCTTTGCACATATCGTATCCGCGACAGACGACTTCCTCGTCTGAATCCTGCGTCTGAAAATGCCTGAAAGATTCGGTCCTGGACAATTCGCGCTTGATGGGACCAGCAACCACAGAATGACCGTTGGTGTCCAAGTTTTGACCCATCGCATGTTCAACGTGACGAGCAGCTCCGGGACCGGCTTTTAACATTCCGTGCGTGACCATCTTGGCACTGAAAACGATTGCGTAGTAAATCAAAAACAGTGCGCCCAATACGCCAACCACACCAACCCACCAGGGAAGCCCTTTGGTACGACCGCCTATGTCGGCCATCATGCGACCGCTTAGCCCGACTCCCGCGGATGTGTCGTAGCACTGAGCCAGGCCTGTTCGATCGAGCGTAAACATTTTCCGCGACATCGGTGAAATGCTGGCTCCGGTCGGAGGCTGGTCGTATATGCATACAGAGAATACAGCCGGCTGACGGAACATCCCGAATGTCATCTTGCCGTGGTTTCGTACCACCCAAAAATCCTGAGCCACGCGTTGTATCGCAGGGTCAATCTGTTTCGTGTGTTGCGTTACGACTAAAACGTCATCGCCAAAATGACGATGTTGAGCGCCATAAAACAGCATCCCTTCACCGGTCTTTTGCCAGTTGCGTGAACCCCAAAACTTCCATGCCTCATCGATGCAATAAAATGTTGGACCGGATTTCGCAGCAAGGCTGGTATCGTATTCCATCAAACGCTTTTCACCATCTTTCGACGTTTTATAAACCGCCTCGGCTTTGACCAATTTGCCGTCGATAACACGATACAGGAAAAATTCCTGTGCCTGTTCATCATTAAGAACAAAAACCCGTTTGTCAATTTCAGCCAGTTTTTCTGGCGTCCCAAATTGTTTCGGATATGTACGCGAAAGAAACGACTTTGTCCCGCACATCGGCTTCCAACTGCCGTTGACCCAGGGCTCAAGGCGAACTGGCAGACTCGTAATAAGCGGCCTGGTGCCCAGAACAAGCTCGTCCACGTGCTGGTCCATAGATAGCAGCCCCTTGCCGCCACCAGGCTTTCCAGTGATGAACGAAATCATTGCCCGAAGACAAACCGGTTTAAATCGCCCCCAAGCCCCGTACAGATGAGATACCACCGCGCCAGCGTCAAAGCTTCAACTCGGTCCACGTTGCGCCTGTACGAGCCGTTAACACGCAGCGTGCAGCCCCAAGGCAAAACATGGGGAACGCCGATATAGCTCCCTTCGGTCGCAGAGGCTAACGGTCTGATTAGAGGCGGGGTGCCGGACAAGTCGGCCTTTCGCTTGGTGGGGGAAAACATAACGTCAAAAGTCTGGCGTGGTTTTACCGGTTCCGCGTGCCATGCGGAAAATCAAGCCGAAGCCGAAAATGAACAATCCCACGCTGAATCCAGACCAGTAGTACCCAAGGTCAGATGTGGCGAGCCACAAAACACCGGTTGGATCTGTAATCATGTTGGTCATTTAAACGTTCTCCCAATTAACGTCATCGTAGCCAAGCCGGCAGTGAACGAGACAAGACCGGTGTAAAGCCGGCGTTGACCGTACAACCGAAAAAAACAGTGCGGACGAAATCCGGGTATGGTGAAATTGATGACCTGAGAATCGTAGGATGGTACGAAATCGGCCACGTCCACGAATTCATCTCCCAAATTATTCGCAGCCTGAATTTGATAGGATGTACCAGGTACCAGCCCATGACAGGAAAGGTTGATCATGGTAAAGTCCATACGCTCCCCTTCGTAAGTCTCAGATTGCAGCTGCAACCAAAGGTCCCCCGGAAGCGGCACATATGCATTTACCGACAAGGATTTCTGATTAAAATAGTTCGTTCCGATGTTCCAATAGTTTGTGTCTGCCGGATTCGGGGGAACGTTTTGCGCAAATAGCGGCGCGGACAGGAAAAATAACAGTGTTACGATTTTAACGCCCGGACCACAGGTCAATTTTGATAAAAAAAGCCAATGTTTTTGCATATTCAGTTTGTTTTTTCAACGGTTCTTGAAGGATTCGAAAATGCACCAAGCCAAGAAAAGTCCGCAGGTGAATTCTATGAGGTTTGCTTCCATGCTATCCTCCAAATACGAGTTTTATACCACGCATGACGGTTATAGCCGCGCCTTGAAAGGACAGATTCCACATGATATATGCAATGACCATCCGAACGAAAAAACCAAACGGAAATATCGCGCAGAAAATTTGATACATCCCAAGGGGCAAACCGCTCAAGGGATTCGTCGTCAAAGTGGTAATTGAATCCATACTAAAACCGTTAACCACAATCGACAAAAAAGCAGCCCAGCCAGTCAAAATAACAACGCCGCTAACAAAATTCGTAGCCTCATTTGCCAAAAACCAACCACAGGCCGCAGACCATACTTTGGCCATCCACGGAGCCAGCTTCGGAAATGTTTCCAACAGCCCCAAATAACCAAGACATGCTTCAATAATTTCTTGCATATTACGAGGGACCAGGAAGTTGTTTAATTTGTGCCTTGTTCACCGAACCATGCGCCTGATTGATGACGGAAAGTGCCCAGCGAGAATCCACCAAACAGCGCTTCAAATAGTAAACAGTGATCAACCATTGAATCAGCATCTTTGCCTGGTAAAACAATCCCTGTATGGGTTGCTGCCCACCGTAGGTAAACGTCAAAGGATTGAAATCTATAACCAAATTTTTACCGGGAATGCCAAAATTGCCAAAATCCAAAATCATCGGGCTTGGTGTGCCCCCCTCGTCAATCGTAGGCACAACCATTCCAGCGACTGTTGTCGTAAACCAACTTTCAATAAAATCCAACGGACCGGCTGACACTGCCAATGCTTGCGACCAGTTTGTTATGCCTGGATCCACAACCCAAGACGTTCCATCTCCATTCGTTATGCCATTGAGCCAGTTGGTACCAGATTCACCGTTTGTAGAACCGGCGCCGGCCAACAGATTCGATATGCCTTCAAGCGTGCTTTCTTGAGCATAATTTGTCAGACCATAGCCGTTGGTGTTTCCATACCAGCCATTGGTCGGCCAGTTCATTACCCAAACATTGGACGCCAAACCGCCATTTCCTGTGTTCGTTCCTGTACCGGTCCCAACATTTGTCGGGGATCCAGAACCAGACCCGGCACCAGCAAGCAAATTACTCGGCCAGTTCAAAATAATATCATTGTTGGTTTTACCACCTGAACCTGAATTGAATCCAGCCACAGCATTTGAAATGGTCGAATCTAAATTTTGCATATCCTGATGCTGCTGCTGTATGCCCTTGGCAAGTGCATCGTAAATCGCCGAATCGCCCTGGGCGACGGTTTGCTGTGTGTTTGTTCCACTAAAAAGTATCGGTGAATCTGACCCGGAAACAGCCGAGTTCGTTGGATTAAACTGGCCAGGCGTCGGGGCAGTGGTGGAGGTAGGAGGTGCTACAACCGGCTGATTAGTTGTGCTCGCATCGGAACCAGTGGGCGTAACATTTTGCGGTATATCACCCCCGTATGTCCCCGAACCACTACCATTTGTCGAAGTGCCGGATGTCCCCGAACCACTACCATTTGACGAAGTGCCGGATGTCCCCGAACCACTACCATTTGACGAAGTGCCGGATGTCCCCGTATCGCCACCATTGTCCTCCATATATAATCTAACATTCGGAGCATCTGTACACTGCCATTCAGCAACACTTTGACCCGATTGACCTGGAGACAAAGTAATTACCCCTGACAGATCTGAAACACCATTCGGAACCCCTCTAGACTGATAATATGTATGACTCACAACATCAGAATTGTGAACGCTAAAACACAAATTTGTCTCGCAAGCATTTACTAAATTTTGAAATGTAATTGTGCCGACAGACCAGGAATTCACGGTTAATTGTTGCGAACCGGCAAAGTCTGGTCCATGAGCAGTTACAGTAATATCACATGTATCAGCCTCACCCCAACCAAAGGGAGAAAGACCGGCAGTTATCGTCCCGACAAATTCGTTTGTGCTCGCAGCTATGTCCGCCTGAGGATAAATATCATAATCAGCCGGACTTGGCATCGGACCTGTGGCGGCACATGAATAAACCAGATGCACAGTCAAATGATCACCATTTCCTATGCAGTGCAAAGGCGCAGATTGTGTATTATACAAAAATAATTGGACGTAGTAATAACCCGGAGATGAACCGGGTGTTTGAGCGTCAACCGAACAAAGCCCGGCCAGAAGCACCGCGAAAATCAGAAGTTTTCGTTTCATTCGAAAATCGACCAGACTTTCCAATAATAATTTGTCCGAAAAGCGACGGAATAAACAACCCCGGTCGAAGCCCAATTTGTGGCCATGTACATGGTCGTGTATGCCGGATTTGTGGTCCACTCGGAACGAATGACTTTTCCATCGTACAAATGGTCAATTCGGTGGGGCGCATGCTGATTCCGATTTAAAATGCACATCCACCAGCCAAGAATTGCCGCAAGAATCAAAACAATGCAGTTCAGAAGCTCAATCTTAATAACAGTTTCTTTTTTCATAATTCAAAGTTTTACCGCGGAGACCGGAGGCGCCCCCGGTCCCCGCCGTAAACTTCTGAATCAACTCACAACGCGCTTGGCGAGGTGCAGGATGACGTAAAAGCCCGCGATGGTAATCGTAATCGGGGCGATGGTGCCGAACGCCGCATAGGCGTTGGAGGCGATTGTGGTGGCATCCGTGCCGGTGCCTTGAGCAACAGCAGCCGCCACGCCGGCAGTGACGAAACCAACCACGGCCACAGCCAACGGGCTATGCGCCAGACGATCCACGGCCTGGACTACAGGACGCGCAGCCTTTTTCAAAAAGGCAGAAACAGTTTTCAGTGCTTTCATAACTTTCTTTCGATACCCCGAGAGCTTGATTGCCCCCGGATATTTGAAGTTTGACAGAAGCAAAGTTTTTGGAATAGTGACCAATATGGACACGAACAACTTAGACGCGTACTGTTTAAAAGCCTCAAATAAAATACAAATTGCATGGCAAACCTTTACAAACGCAATTTTTCAAGGACCAACAACAGCAGAAATTGACGAAATACGACAAGAACAAATAGCAAAATTCAATTCATGGCTTTGGCATTTTTTAATCCTCGCTTGCGCAATCGCCACTGTCGCCCTTCTTTGGCGTATTGCTCAACAGAAGAAAAAAGAACCCTTCGCTGCCCATTTAAAGGCACAGACGACAACCGTCCCAAAAACAAAAGGTCACGAACACGAGAACGAGAAAGTCCCAACAGATAAACAACATCGCCTAACGATACCACCCCGCCTGAACCAGCAATCAAACGCCACTGATTCAACCGTTGCTCGCGTAGTACATCCTGATTCACGTTACATGCCCAAAATTTAAGGCTGGCTTTTACGGAGGTTACCAGCCGCGCGGTTACAGCCACCTTGCCAGGAATATTGCACCCATAGCAAACGTGCTCCAATGCGCCCACCAGCTCCTTTTTGAGCCGGGGAAATATCGCCCGACGTTCTCGTCAAGCACAGCCCACACAAAACAGTTCCAGCCGTAAGCCAGAACCCAAAGCAATACCCGGTTGCATTCGTAGTCGCTCATTCCACAGCCTCATTTTCAAGCATTCTCCGAATGAACTGCCTGGCAACATAAAAACCCAATAATTCGATGTTAATCGACACGCAACCTTCATACAGTGCTCGCGCCTGTTCTACAACCCGAGGACAATCACAACGACGCCGTATCTGCCGCAGCCAATGGCGCCGGCGCTTGCGAGAGAGGTCGTGCAATACGTGCACCATCTCGATTTCAGATGATAATGAAATTATTTTCACGGACGCACCGCCTCGTTATTCGTGTTCAAAACTTGCTCCCCACAGGATTTGACTTGCGCAAATTCCGGCGTTCCTTCCAGTTTTAAAATTGCCTCATTCACATTGCCCTGGGCTTCCGACAAGCTGCACCCGACCGCCAACAGCCTTTCACGCTGACAATGGACCAAGGCAGCACCCAAAGCCGCACGAAGCTCGTAGAGCGTTGAAGACAGTTCCGAGGTTTCAAGAATGCTCATAATTTAGACTGCTTTCTCCTTCGGCTAGCCTCCAATTCAGGATTCCACCAAGGAAAATCGTGAAAATCCAAAGGACTCCCATCACAACCATCGTTAGGACATTTGAAATAAATAGTTTCCTTACGTTCCAACCCCAGCAGACCTGCAGTAAGAGATAAATCAACAGCCACATTTTCCGCTAAAAAACTTTTCTCACAGTGAAGACACCAGACACGATCGCCAACATCAAAAGTCCGCGGGAGGCAATGCTCAGAAAATATCCGAACACGCTCAGCAGCGGGCTTCAACAAAAATTCCTCAGCGAGCCGCAAGGTTCGCTCCGCTAATATTTTTCTTTTCATAATTAAAAAGGACAATCTGGTTCGCTCGTCAATCCAGCCAAGTCGAACGTAACTTTTTGCTGTACATGGTTAAGGAGCCGGGTGAGAAATTGAACTCGCGAACTGCGGTCCGCCCACTCCGGCACCCGGACACAAAATGAAATGGCTTCGTCATAAAATTCAGCGAGGACGAAGATTGTTTCACGCCATCGGTATTGAAACTTGGCTCCCAAGGCATCCCGCAACCCGTCCAGGTCTTTCCCAAATACGAGGCCCAAGAGTTGAAGCCCGCGCCGCCACTTGGCCCCATTGCCATCGGCCCAAGAAAACTTGATACTCGCAGTTCTCTCAAAGAGCGAATAACGAACAGTGCGCATCCCTTTGTCAGCAATCGTCCGAGCATCTGTAGCAGTCGAGACGTAGGCTCCAATGTATCGTGCGATAGCTGCACCGTTACTAATAACGGGCAATGTCTCACAACGACCGAATCCGTATCGCTTCGCCACTGGACGAAAGTAAGTCCACCACTCGCGAAGGTGTTGATTTGCAGACTCAAAATATATTCGCTCGAGCCGGTGAAATTCACGCTCCCATTCAGGATCATCCCAGCCCCATTGACCGCTTGCACCTTTGAAATAGTGCTCACGTTTAATGGTGTTTGCACACATGCAGGCATCGAAATTGAAACCAGTTCGGATGTCCCAGGGGAACGCCGTCGCACAGTGGAAATGAAAGCCTCCATTGCCTTGTCGCTCAGGCACGGTGATAAACTCCAATTGCTGAGGTCGTAAGACATGGGTAGAAAGGCTGTTGAAACGCGCAGACGCCTCGATTCGGTCCGTAACTCGCTCAAGAAATGTGAGAGTGACAAAACCAACCCGCTCGATTCCCACCCGCCGTATGAGACCTTGCAAATTGACATATAAACATTCGGCTTTTTTGGCCACAGCAGACGCGTTTCTGTGAACTTCCGGTTGAGATGTTAATAAGAGACAAGGAAGGGCGGGGGATGCGGCGGCTACGCCGCCCGCACCCCCGCCCAAGACCTCGTCAGACTTCGATCTCGACGACGTGCTCGTAGCCGGTCCTGATGTACTTGCCATCAATGGTGATTGAGGCTCCAATGACAGCGACCACGACGGCGGGCTTGTCAACGAAGGCAGGCCGCTTGACGTTCTCGAGTTTGGTTCCCTTCGGGAGCCAATTGGTGAAGTCGGGTATGTGCTTGCCGAATTCATATTTTTCAAACGGTGCTTGTTTTTCAGACCGACTCAGCCCGGTGCTGTACCCGGCTAAACGAGCCGTGACAACGGGCGTACCTGACATGATTATTTCATTTAATTTAGCTTGTTTCATTTTGTTTTTGCCCTTATTTGCTTTCTGAGCCACGGGACGACTCAGGACTGGCTTTCGCCAAGTTAGTTTTTTGTTGTTTGTTCCTGCACCAGAGACCAATCAACAAGAATCGCAGGCGGAGACTTGAAGAAATTTTCCAATCGTTCGAGACGATCGGCTATCCGAGCCAGTTGTGTTTCGTTCTGCTTTCCGCTAATGCTCGAATCAGGATGAACCGCATCCGACAAGACAATCATTTGCCGGGATAATTCACGGACATCGTATCCTTGAGATTTGAGAATTTTTACGAGCGCAGTTTGCTCAACAAAATAAAACCAGTGACGCGCTTCGTCTTTGTGTCCCTCGCGTGCAGCTTGAATCGCTTCATGGACCCGAGCCGAAACCATGACAGACAGATTGTAAAAAAGAGAATTCACCTGCACACCCCCAGTAACCACTTTAAAAAAGGAGGAAGAATAAAATGAATAACAAAATACAGCGCCACTGGTATAGCTACCACCAACATTCCCAACAAAAACATATTTCCGTAGCTCTCGGCTGCCACAATAATTTCCCGATCATCCAACCAAACCTCGGCGCCATCATCCAAAACCAAAACTGTTCTTAACGTTCCTTCGCAACAAATCCGCCGTTGAGAAACCACTTGATGCGTTTTTATATAGTCATTCATGGCTTGTAAACATAACCACGTTTTAGACCAGCGAAGGAAGGTACGTGAAGACCGAGGCGGCGCAGACTGTTTCCCGTCACTGTTGAACCGGCTACGATGTCAGCAATATCTTCGGTTGGATTCCACAGGTCGAGCAATGGCATGCCGGGAAGCTGTTCTTGAAGACCGACAAACACCAAGCGCCGAAGAATTGGGCCCGTTAAGGCACTCACCTTGAAAGAACGTCTTCTTTTACACGGCATCCAGTCGCTCATGACGCCGTGTTTTTACCACCGACTTTTAGAACGACCCCGGCTTTATTAGGCTAGCGTATGATTATTGTAATATAGCTGCACAATGTTTGTTATATTTAATACCCTTCAAACTCCGCCGTTATTAAATTCGCTTGGTAATTGGTAAATCCAGCCCGGAATTAAATCTTTTTGCCGCTTCGTATACTTTTAGGTATTCGCCGACGGTTAGCTTCCATGAAAAATCCCTCTTTATGGCGTTTTGACGGTACCGTCGCAACAGATCGGGTTCCTGGTAAAGCGCCAGCGCCTTGCGAATGGCCTTGGCGAGGGCCCGGGCGGAGTATTCGCGGAATTTGATTCCGTTGGCACGCGCGGCGTCCTGGGAAAAATCTATCACGCTGTCATCCAGACCGCCGACGGCACGGACGACGGGAATGGTGCCGTAACGCAGGCTGTACATTTGATTCAGGCCGCTCGGTTCAAAGTACGACGGCATGAGGTAGAAATCGCATCCGGCCTCAATCCGGTGCGACAAGCCTTCGTCGTAGCCGATACGGACGGCGACTTGGGCTGGAAAGCGCCGCGCGAGATCAAGATACGCGCGTTCATAAACCGCGGAACCGCTGCCGAGCAAAACGAACTGGATGTCCACGCTTAACATTTCCTCGAGAGCGCCCAACTGGATGTCCACGCCTTTTTGTTCGGTAAGCCGCGTAATGGTGCCGAACAGCGGCGTTTTCCCCCGCACCGGCAAACCCAGTTCCCTTTGCAATGCACTCTTGTTTTTCTGCTTGCCCGCCAGCCGCGCCGCAGAATACGGGTGTTTAAGAAACGGATCGTGTAAGGGGTTCCATTCTTCGTAGTCCACGCCGTTGAGAATTCCGAAAAGTCGTTGCTGCCGCTTGCGCAAAAAACCGTCCAGGCCGCAGCCAAACTCCTCGGTCATGATTTCGCGCGCGTAACGTGGACTTACCGTGGTAAATGCATCGGCAAACGCGATTCCGGCCTTGAGGCAATTCAATTGCTGGTAAAACTCCGCGCCCTCGGCCGTGAAAAATTCCCCCGGCAAATTGGTCAGCGCGAATGCGCCAGCCGGGAAAGTTCCCTGATAAGCCAGATTATGAATGGTCAGGCAGGCCGGCGGTGAATTCCCCCACTCTTCGGCGCGCCGCTGGTGCAGCATCAATGCCGGCACCAGTCCAACCTGCCAATCATGGACATGCACCAGGTCCGGATGCCACGGCAGATAACGTGCCAGATGCGTGACGCACTTGGAAAAGAAGATGAACCGTTCAGCGTTGTCCGTGTAACTGACGTGGTTGTCCAGGTACAGCCCGGCGCGGTGATAGAATTCCGGCTGGTCCACGAAATAAACCGTGAGTCTTTTTTCAACTTCCAGCGACCACAATTTCGCCTGTACCTGCCGTGTGTCCAGTGGCAAATCGAATTGCCAGTCCACACGGCGCAGGCCCGGGAATCGCTCGTGGATACCCCGGTACAGCGGCGTGACGATGCGCGCTTCGTGGCCCGCTCGCGCCAGCGCCTTGCCCAGCGCGCCAACCATGTCCGCCAGCCCGCCGGTTTTGGAATACGGATGGACTTCACTGCTGGCCAGAAGGATATTCATTTCTCTATGAACTGGTAGGAGTCGAGGTGACGAGACACTGATGTTTGGCGCAAAAAATAAGACTCCTCACGTCGTCTCCTACATTGGAGTAATGCGCTCCGTTTTCAAATACGGCTGCAACGGCGCGGGAATTTTTACACTACCATCGGCCTGTTGGTGGGTTTCAATCAGCGCGACGAACAATCGCGCCAGCGCCGTGCCGCTGCCGTTGAGGATGTGCGGAAATTTATTTTCGCCGTTCTCGGCCTTGAACCGCAGATTCATCCGACGCGCCTGAAAATCCTCGCAATTCGAGCAGCTCGAAACTTCGAGATAACTCCCCTGCCCTGGCGCCCATACCTCGATGTCATAGGTCTTCGCGCTGGCAAAGCCCATGTCACCCGTGCATAACAGCACCACGCGGTAATGCAGGCCGAGCAATTGCAAAACCTTTTCCGCGTTGGCGACCATTTTTTCCTGCTCTTCGTAGCCGTGCTCCGGCTTCACGATCTTGATCAACTCGACCTTGTCGAACTGATGCACGCGGATCATGCCGCGCGTGCCCACACCCGCCGCGCCCGCCTCACCGCGAAAACACGGCGTGTAAGCGCAATAATAAATCGGCAACTGGCTTTCCTTGAGAATTTCCTCCCGATGAATATTCGCCACCGGCGTTTCGGCGGTCGGAACCAGATATAATTTCCCCAGCTCCGCGGTTTTGTCGCCTTCAACCACGCCGTAATACTGGTCCTTGAATTTGGGAAACTGGCCGACGCCTTCGAGGCATTGCGGCCCCACCACGAACGGCGGCGACACTTCCGTGTAACCGTGCTCGGCGGTGTGCAGATCGAGCAGCATTTGAATCAGCGCCCGCTCCAGCCGCGCGCCCCAGTTCGTGTAGAGCAAAAAACCGCTGCCGGAAAGTTTCGTCGCCCGCGTAAAATCCACCAGTTTGAGCGACTCGCAAAGTTCGACGTGGGATTTCGATTTGAAGGCGAAAGGCATTTTCTCGCCATGAACCCGAACCACCGGATTGTCTTCCGCTGTCCTGCCGATCTTTACGGATTCATGCGGCAGGTTGGGCAATTGCAGCATCAATTGACCGCGCGCCGCATCGCTCTCCGCCGCCTGCCTGTCCAGTGCGGCGATGCGATCACCCAAATCGCGCGTTTCCGCCTTTTTCGCCTCAGCTTCGGCGGTTTTCTTCTGGCTCATCAGCGCGCCGATTTCCTTCGACGCGCGGTTGCGCTGGGCCTTGAGCATTTCGACCTCGGCCAGGAGCTTGCGTCGCTGCTCGTCGAGTTTGAGCAATTCGTCAATGTGAGCTTCATCCCCTGCCCCGCGCGTGGCGAGTCGCTGGCGGACAAAATCCGGCTGGTCGCGAATCAATTTAATGTCGAGCACCGCGAAATTATAGGAGTTAAATCGTCAGCGGCAAGGTGGAAGGCGGCTGGCAAACCAACAGTTGAAAACATGGACCCGTTGGTTAAACATCAGAACCAATGAAGCTGCCGGGGAAATTGAGCCGCCCGTTTCGCACGCCGCAACTGACACGCATTCGTATTGTCATCGCGCTAACGATCGCCGTAGTTGCGGACGGACTGCAATTTCTCCTCGGCCCGTTCGCCTGGGTATTCGTTGACCAAGGCATAGATGTGGTAACGATGGGGCTGATGAGCTGGGTGATCGGTTTTCACTGGCTGTTCCTGCCGACGTTCGCCCTGGAACTGTTTCCGGCCCTGGATGCATTACCCACGTGGACGGCGTGTGTCATCGCCGTCATTGCCATTCGCAAACGGGAGCAACATGCTCTTGGCGCCAATCGGACGCCCTGAGCCAATTTGAGGACCACTAGGACGAAACTTTGATCGGTCGGCTAGCTACGATTCGCCGCGCTCAACCAGGTTTACAAAGCGTTGGGCACGGTCGCGCACCACCGGATCCAAACGGGCGGGGTGGAAACCCTTGCTGGCATAGTAGCCATAACAGGTGTTCCACATCACATACATGTCGAAGTTGTCCGGCTCGCGGCCGGTTTTTTTCTTGAAAGAAGCGCGGAGCGAAGACCAGTGTTGCTGGGCGACTTCCCGGGAAACTTGAGGATTCTCGTAATAACTAGAATGGCTGTAGTGTTTCCACACTGAGGGCATGATTTGATAGCGACTGATCTCACCGGCCTGGCCGATTTCGTTGTCGTTATTACCGGTTTCAATTGCGCCCAAGGCGAAAAGACGCCGGTTGTCGAGCACGGCTGGTTTGGGGGAAATAGCCGGCAGAAGGCTCTGTGCCACAACCTTCGGGGCAGCGGCGGGCGCCGTCTTGATGATTGGCACGAAAGCGAACGGTTGAGGCGCTTTGGATAATAATTGCAGGGACGTCAGGCTGCAAACGGCCTGAACCGACGCCGTCACGCCCGGCACAGCGACCAGATTTCTCGTGAAAGTGCTGCATTGACCAACTATGCGTTCCGAATGGTTAACGCGTATCGTCCATAATGCACAACAGAATGCAAACAGGACAAACACCACCGTTGCCCCAGCCAATGCGACCGGAACCGTCGGCGATATTCTCTCACTCCTCCTCATAACGTCAGATTGATTATTCAACAGTAAGACAATAATGTCTCATATATTGACAGGTAAAATCAACCTGTAATTGGGAAAATGTTATTCACCGGTTGTTCACATGTAAACCCTGCTCGATAAATCTGTTATATTGTTGGTAATAAATGACTTGCAAGTGTATACCTGCTCAGAATCACCCGGCATAAGAGCAGGACGGAGTAAATAATCGAATTGTGGTTGGATTATTTCAAGCGCCGATGACGCATCTCAAAGTTCTGAGAATTCAGCAAAGGGACAGCTTCACAACCACCTCTTTGGCTGGCGCCTTACTGAGGTTTAAGCCGGAAAAACAAATTACCAGCCGTCGGGCTGACCGTGATGCTATTGATTCCCTGATCGCTGTTCACCTGGCCACCGTAATCAACCCAATTGGGCGTGGCGAGGTTGCCATTGGTCTGGAGCGTAAAACTGTCGCTGGATGACGGCCACGAAATGGTCACAGCTGATAGTTGAGGGTTGAGCGCGATCACTAGCGACGGCGCGCCTGGCGTTTGCACGACGCTGATCGAACTCCAAAACCCGCCGGTTAGCGAATAACTGCCGCCGGTTAGCGGCCCGCCAGCATCGTGCTGGCCGATGGTGCCGTTCACTGAATACACACTGCCCGTGCTCATGCCGCCGCCACCTGCTATTTTATACCAGTTGATGGTATATGACTGCGAGTGGGCATGCACCGCAGTCAGCAGCAAAACCACCGCCGCTGCCATCCTGCCTCCCAAGTTATGAATCAGACATCTGGCTCTCATCGAATGCTTCTTTCTTTTGCCGGATGGGATGGTCACGGTCAATTCAATTCCATCATTCCCACCTGCTTGAATGACTTGATAAACCCATCACGATCATATTCCGGCCGGTAGAGGATGACTCGCTCCTTGGGAGCGTTGGTTCCGGGCTCAACCTGCGCTTTGACGACGGCCGCCGACAACATGGTTTTCAATTCTCCCGCCAGCGTGTTGGCCACGGCGGTGTTGTCCGACTTGTCAGAAATTTGCGTCAGCTTCCAGCCATTTTCAAAATTGAAGGTGAAATCCGCCTTGGCCAGGAAATTATGCGTCGTCACCCGGTAAGGCCGCTCATGATTCGGCAAATAAATGGGAGCAACCGTGACGCTTTGCTTCGCCGATGTCGTGCCGCTGGCACCGGTGGAATCCGGCGCAATCGTCGCGGCGAAGTAAAGTTCCGGCTGGTAGAAAACATATCCTTCCTGCACGCCATTGGTTTTGCCCCAGTTCTGAACCGACGACGCCGAAATGGGCTGGATTTTATAATAAGCACAGCCGCCAGCGAGCAAGGCGGCCGCCAATGGGAAAAGGCACAAGGTCCGCTTCATTTCCGAACAATGTTCAGACCTGCTGATTTTGTCAATCTTCTAGCGAGAGAAATTCGGCGAAACACACACAAGTCAACGCGCCGCCCCAAGCGCGATACTCTTGGGATGACACATATGTTACACGGCCGGCTTCGCCAACCTGCACTTTCCGGCGCACCGTTTACACGCCGGCTTTGGCGCTGAGTTGCTCGACTTGTTTCTCCAGTTGGCGCATCCGGCGAATCAACTCCGGCAACTGTTGCGCCGCGATCATCTGCCGCTTGGCTTGTTTGTCCGGCATGGCCGGGTAGCCCAGCACCGTCCCTCCGTCCGGAATGTCGCGCATCACGCCCGATTTCGCGCCGACGGTGGCCTGGTTGCCGAGTTTCAAATGCCCCGCAATTCCCGACTGCGAGGCAATTACGCAATAATCTCCCAAGCGCGTGCTGCCGGCAAAACCCGACTGTCCCATCACGATGCAGTGCCGGCCAATGACGACGTTGTGCGCCACATGCACGAGGTTGTCTATTTTAGTCCCCTCACCGATGACGGTGGAGCCGAGCGCGCCGCGGTCAACGGCGCTGTTGGCCCCGATCTCCACGTCGTCGTGGATAATCACGTTGCCGACCTGCAGCACTTTGCGATGGCGGCCCTCGTCGAATACATAGCTGTAGCCATCTGAGCCGATGACTGTGCCGGCGTGAATGCTGACCCGGTTTCCGATCTGCGTCCGCGAATAAATGACTACGTTGGGGAACAGGCACACGTCATTGCCAATCTGGCAGTCGCGGCCAATGTGGTTGCCGCCCATGAGCACGGACCGGGCGCCGAGCCTTGTGTGTGCGCCCACCACGCAACCTGGCCCAATATGCGCCGTGGGATCAATCTGCGCCGAATCGGCAATGACCGCGTCCGGATGGATGCCGGACGGCGGCTGGTCCGGCGGAAAAAAGAGCGGCAACACCCGCGCCATGGCCACCCGCGCATTACGCACGTGGATAAGAACTTTTTTCGATGGCCCGAAAGCTTCCGACACGAGAATGGCGGCAGCCTGGCTTTGTTCGGCGGCGGCGAAATGGCTTTCCTTTTCGGCAAAGGTGAGATCGCCGGCGCAGGCGCAGTCAGCGGGTGCGAAACCGGTGAGTTGGACCAAGCCGTCGCCGAGGACTTCGCCTCGAAGCTGTTCCGCAATTTGAGTAGCAGTTATAGGCATAAGACGATGAATTGAGGTTAATATCCCCTTTCAATGTAGATAGGAGTCTATCCCGCCACGGGGCGGTGGCAAGTGGCAAAGGTTGATCGCTGCCAAGGCACTGGCGGCCTTGGTTGTGCCGGAAAAATTTTCAAATTGAAAATCACGTTCGTCCACGGCACAATCCCACCATGCAATCTGTTTTTACCGGGCCGGTTTATGTGGTGCGCGACAACATTGACACCGACCAAATCATTCCTGCGCAGTATCTGACGCTCGTGCCGACGATGCCCGACGAATACGAAAAGCTCGGCAGCTTCGCGCTTTGCGGCCTGCCCGAGTCACTTTATCCGGAGCGGTTCGTCAAGAGTGGCAAGCTCGACAGCGAATATCCAATTGTCGTCGCCGGAAAAAATTTCGGCTGCGGCAGTTCGCGCGAGCACGCCCCCATCGCGCTCGGCTCGGCTGGATGCAAAATCGTGCTGGCCGAGAGTTTTGCGCGCATTTTTTTTCGCAACAGCGTCGCCACCGGCGAGCTTTATCCCTGCGAAATCACCGAACGCCTTTGCGGCGCGCTAAAAAATGGCGACATCGTGACCGTTGATCTTGATGCGGCCACGGTCACCGTCAAGGCGACAGGCAAGGTTTTCAAATTCAAACCTCTCGGCGATGTCCGCCCCGTCGTGGATGCCGGCGGCTTGTTCAACTATGCTCGGAAAAGCGGCATGATTGCGGCGCAGAAGTAAACGGCATCACGGTAGTGAAACCGCCAGGCTTACTCCCCTGCCCTCGCTCATTGAAGCTGCTTCCGGGCACGCTCACGCTGCCGGATCAGCACCGGGTCCCGGCGTTCACCGTCGTATGCAGCGACTCCGCGCCCAATCATCCCGAGGGCTACGCGATCACGATTGATCGCAAGGGCGTAAGGATTGAATTCCGCGAAGCCGCCGGCGTGCGGATGGCCATGGCGACGATGCGACAATTGCTGCGGCAATACGGCCGCCGTCTGCCGTGCCTGAAAATCCGTGACTGGCCGGATTTCGCGCGTCGCGGCGTGATGCTCGACATTTCGCGGGGTCGCGTGCCCAAGCTCGAAACTCTGCTTAAACTCGCCGGACGCCTGGCCGACTTCAAGCTCAACGAACTGCAGCTTTACACCGAACACACGTTTGCCTACTGCCAATATCAATCCGTCTGGCAAAGCTGGGGCGCTCTGACCGGCGAAGAGATTCGCCAGCTCGACGCGCGCTGCCAGCAACTGGGTATTGACCTCGTGCCCAACCAGAATTCCTTCGGCCACCTGCAACAATTCCTGGAACAACCGCCGCTCAAGAAACTGGCCGAGGTTTCCCGTCCTTACGCTGACGGCGGCGGGGAATTTGTCCGCCAGCCTTCCACACTTGCGCCGAATCATCCCGGCACGCTGCCCTTCCTGCGCAGGCTTTACGACGAATTGCTGCCGAACTTTTCGAGCCAATATTTCAACGTCGGTTGCGACGAAACTTGGGATCTGGGCCGCGGCCAAAGCAAAAGACTTTGCGCGGCCAAAGGCCAGGGCCGCATTTATTTGGATTTTCTCGAGCAGATTCACCAGGAGGTTTCCGCGCGCGGCAAACGCATAATGTTCTGGGGCGACATCGTTTTGCATCATCCCAAATTCATCAAGGAACTGGCCAAACTTGGTAGGGACGCGCTGCCGCGCGTCCAGGCTGACCGGCAGGTCAGCCCTACCATTATCGCGCTGAACTGGGGTTATGAAGCGGATCATCCGTTTGACCGCGAGGCGGCGTTGTTTGCGAAGGCAAAAATTCCGTTCTATGTCTGTCCGGGCACTTCGACGTGGCAGACGTTGATTGGCAGGCACGACAATGCGCTGGCAAATATGCGCGCCGCCGCCAAGGCTGGACACAAGCACGGTGCGATGGGTTATCTCATCACCGATTGGGGTGATGGCGGGCATCCGCAGCCGCTGGCCGTCAGTTACCTGCCCTATCTGGCCGGGGCGTCGTTGAGCTGGTGCGCCAAAACCTTTGATGAGGCGAAGCTCATCCCGGTTTTGAACCGTGATGTTTTCAACGATCCGGCCGGCAACGCGGCCAAAGTGGCGCTCGCGCTTGGCCGGGCGCATCGGAAGTTGAAATTCACCGCCCCTAACGAAACCCCACTGGGAACGGTCATCGCCGCGCCGCCGGCGGAACAGCGTAAATTGTTTTGCCGGAACGGGTTAAAGCATTACGTGCGCATTTCCGGCAAAAACATTCGCGCTGCGTTGAAGGAAATTGAGAAACAAAGGGCGATTCTAAAACATGCCGCCCGTTCCAAAGCCAAAATCCTCGCGCTGGAATTGGATTTGGCCGCGCGCATGGCCGCGCAGTCATGCCAGTTCATGCTGTGGCAGCAGGCCCGGGCGGCGGGAAAAGAATCCGAGATGAAACGCCTGGCCCGCATGGGCATTCGCCAATTGCAAAAGCTGGAGAAGGATTTCAATGCCTACTGGCCTATGCGTAACAAGGCCACGCCACGGCATTGCTCGGCTTTTTTGAAATGGCGAATCCGGGATTATCGCCACGCGATGGCCGGCGGTTAAACCATCAGCGAAACCATGTTCCGGCAGTTTTGCTCATTGCGTTTACGTTAATGACGTTGTCAACACGCTGTCACGCCGATAGCTTTGTGCCGGGCCACATATATGACACCCAATCAACAACTGGCCACGTTGAAGGCGGCGGTTTGCGACGTCGCTTATGACAATTTGACGCGTCAACTCTACGCCACGGATGCGTCCGTTTACCAAATCGAGCCGCTGGCCGTGGCGTTTCCCGGCAGCGCGCACGAGGCCAGTTCCATCATTCGAGCGGCGGCCCAGGCAGGCGTGGCGGTCATTCCGCGAGGCGCGGGAACAAGTCTTTCGGGCGGCGCCATCGGTGACGGCGTCGTCGTGGATTTCGCCCGTTACAACCGGCTTATCTACGACCTGAATCTGGAACGGAAAACCGTCCGGGTCGGCGCCGGTGTCGTGTTGGACCAGTTGAACAATTTTCTCCATCCCCACAAATTACATTTTGGCCCGGATGTGGCGACCAGTTCGCGCGCGACGCTGGGCGGCATGATTGCGAATGACTCGTCTGGCGCACACGCACCGGTTTATGGCACAACGGCGGATCACATCAGCGTGCTGGAAATTTTAACCAGCGACGGGCGCGTGGAGAAAATAGGTTCCGGCCAGGATTCGCTGCCGAGACAGCGCGACCTGCTGGAAAGCCTGACTTCGCTGAACGAGCTGCAAATTGCCGAGCGCTTTCCGCCGGGTCTCCTGAAACGCTGGCCCGGATATGCGCTGGCCCGGGCGATGCGCGAGCCGGGCAATTTGGCTCATATTGTCGCCGGCAGCGAAGGCACGCTCGTCGCAATTATTTCCGCCGAACTGAAAGTCGTCCCGTTGCCGGAGAAGCGCGGGGTGGGATTATTGTTCTTCGCGTCCGTGGCCGAAGCGATGCAGGCAACGGTCGAATTGCTCGATCTGAAACCGGCGGCGATTGAACACATTGACCGTCTGCTGTTGGATCAGACCCATGGCCAGCTTGAGTTTCAGGCGGCGCGCGATTTGCTCGAACTCGACACCAAACCATGCGAGGCGATTTTAATCGTCGAATTTTTCGAGGATGTTGACGAACGGCTGGCGCTGCTGGAAAAGCGCAAATTGGGTTTCCGCACGCGCATTTTGGAAACACCGGACGAAGCCGGGCTCGTTTGGTCGCTGCGCAAGGCGGGACTGTCGCTTTTGACCGGTTGCAAGGGCGCCGCCAAACCCGTGACTTTCATCGAAGACGCGGCGGTGCGGCCAAAGGACCTGCCGGCCTACGCCACCGAACTCCAGAAGATGATGCGGCGGCTGGGATTGAACGCCTCCTATTACGGCCACGCCGCGGCGGGACTGCTGCACGTGCGGCCGGTGCTGGATTTGCACAAAGCGGAGGATTTGAAGAAATACCGGGCGATTGCCGACGAAGTGGCTGCACTGGTGTTGCAGTTCAAAGGAACGCTGTGCGGCGAACACGGTGTGGGCATTGCCCGCACTGAGTATTTCAAGGAACAGGTGGGCGAGGAAATTTACCAGCTCATGCGGCAAATCAAGCATTCCTTCGACCCGTTTAATTTGTTCAATCCGGGCAAAATTATTTCCGATGGCCGCTATAAGATTGATCATAATCTGCGGCTGGGCGCCGGTCATTCCCTGAAAGTGCCGTTTGAACCGGTGCTTGCGTTTTCCGCCAAGGACGGTTCGTTCACCGCCAACCTGGAACAATGCAACGGATGCGGTGGATGCCTCAAGCTGACGCCCAGCATGTGTCCCACGTTCATGGCCACCGGCGAGGAAATCATGTCCACCCGCGGACGCGCCAACGCAATCCGCGCCGCGTTGGAGCTGCGCGGCATCAATGGCGACCCCCTCCGTTCGGAGGAACTCGAAATAGCATTGAGCAATTGTCTGTCCTGCAAAGCCTGCACCGTGGAATGCCCTTCCAACGTAAACCTGACGTTGTTGAAAGCCGAATTGCAGCACGCGCGCATCCGCCGACGTGGATTGACCCTGCACGAACGGCTGTTCAGTTCGGTGGATCAGCTGGGCCAGTGGGGCTGCAAGATGCCACGCGTGGCCAATGTGTTGTTGAATGCTCCGTTTCTGAGCCGCGTGCTGGGCATTTCCACCAAACGACTGTTGCCAAGTTTCGCGCTGGAGCGGTTCGATCATTGGTTTGCCAAACGTCCGCCTTTCCGGGCGGCCTATCGTGGCCGCGTCATGCTTTGGGACGACACGTTCGTGCGCTATTACGAACCTCACGTCGGCATGGCCGCCATCAAGGTGCTCGAAGCCGCGGGCTTTGAAGTCGTGCTGCCAAAACTGCGCAAATGTTGCGGCCGGCCCGCCTTCAGCCAGGGCAATCTCGACGAAGCCGCGCAACTGGGACGCCACAATCTCGCGCTGCTGAACGGCGACAAAAGCAACACGCCGATCATTTTTCTCGAACCGTCATGTTACTCGATGTTCGCACAGGATTATCACGAGTTAAAACTGCCGGACGCGGAGCGCGTTGCCGCCCGTTGTTTTTTATTCGAGCAATTTATTGAAAACATGCTGGATCGGGAACCCAATGCGCTGATTTTTAACGACCAGCCCGCACGCCTGATGATTCATGTGCATTGCCACGCCAAATCACTTGCCAATTCAGATTACATGTACCAACTGGCCACCCGTATGCCGCAGCGGACGGTGACGATGCTCGAAGCGGGCTGCTGCGGCATGGCGGGTGCGTTCGGAATGTTGGAATCGAAATACAAACTTTCGGTGAAGGTCGCGGAGCCGCTCATTCAAGTAATCCGGAGCCAGCCGTTCGGGAACATCGTGGTGGCGTCGGGCACCAGTTGCCGCCATCAAATCCAGCACCTCGCGCCCGTCCGCACACTGCACATGGCGGAAGTGCTTGCGGAAGCACTGGTGTAACCGAAGATCGTCGGAGCCGACGTCAAGAGGCTCTGACTGGTTTCAGACTTCGGCTTTTTAAGCAAGTCTCGTTGCCTCGACTCCTGCAAATTATCTGCCGATGTTTTTTAACGCGCCGCGCAGGTCCGGAAATCGGTATTCAAAACCAGATTCCAAAAATCGTTTGGGCGTGCAGCGACAACCATTGAGAATGAGCGATGGTTCGGTCTGGATCAGCCGGGATATGAGTTTTACGGCTATCGCCGGAACCGGCGGGCACCACGGACGATAATAGTTGTGCCGGAGCGCGCGCATGAATGCCGCATTGGTTGCCGGGTTGGGCGCAACAGCATTGTAAGTGCCGGCCAGAAAGTTCTCAGGCTCGATGGCCTGCATGAACATTTGAATCAGGTCCGCGAGGTGAATCCAACTGATGTATTGTTTGCCGTTCCCCGCCGAGCCGCCCAGAAACCATCTCGTCAGATTGGCCAGCATGGGCAAGGCCCCGCCATTGCGGCCCAGCACCAGACCGATTCGAAACAAAACGTGGCGCGTGTGAAGTGAGTCCGCTGCATGGAAAGCCTTTTCCCAAAGACGGCAGACCTCTGCCAGCGAATCATGGCCGTTGGGAGCCGTTTCATCGCACCACTGGTCACGGCAATTGCCGTAGAAACCAACGGCGCCCGCCTGCACCCAGACGCGTGGCGGGTGTTTGACGTAACAGACGGCTCCGGCGATGGCACGTACCGGGTTGACACGCGATTCGGTGATTTCACGGAGATTTTCCTGCGTGTGACGGCAATCAATGTTATGGCCGGCAAGATTCACGACAGTTTCCGCTCCATCCAAATATTTTATCCAGTCACCGACGTTTTCCCCATCCCACTCCACTTCCTTGACCTCGTCATTCTCGTCCCGTTCGTGCAGCGCGCGGGTCAGCACCACCACTTCATAATTGCGCCGGAGCAATTCCTTCGCGAGCGCCTGTCCCAGAAACCCGCTGCCACCCGCCAGCACGACGCGTTTTGTATTCATGCTCAAAGTTTAACAGCCAGGCTGTTCCAGCGCCAGTTTGGGCGCGTTGCCGCTGATGAGTGGATTTTTTTTGAACTGCGCGGATTCCAGGCTGCCGAGCCACTGTTGAATCAACCGGCCCACGGCTCCCAGATTCAAGCGTTCATGTTCGCGCGGATATTTTTCGAGGTTGGCCAACGCCAGCTTGAACAGCGCGGCGGCGGGACTCAGGCGGTCCTTTTGCAAATGCACAAACGCGCCGGCAAGCTGGATCAGGCCCTTGTAAAATGCGCCGTTGGGTCCGTGTTTGTCCCGGAGCCACAATTCCTCAAGCACTTCGTGCGCTTCAAAAAACAAACCGCGGTTGAAACGATCGAAATAGCCGGAGTAATGCGGGTCGAGATATTCGTCCCCGAACGATTCCACCATTTTGTCAATGCGTGCGCTTTTGCGGCTCACAAATCAAAGATAGAGTCCCAAGCGCAAAGTCCAAAGTCCAAAGTCGCGCTTCGCGTTGACAACTTCCCTGCCCTGCGACACTCTGCGTGCATGGCAAAACCTGCTTTGGGACGCGGTCTAGGCGCGTTGTTGGGCGGCAATCCGGTTCTGACTCAACCGGCATCCGCGCCAGTGACACCCGTTCCATCAACACCCGCGGCCCCTGCTCTTGTGCCCGACACGCGCGAGCACGTGCAGCGCGTGCCGCTGGACCGCATTCGCCCGTGTCCGCTGCAGCCACGCAAGGATTTTTCCGCCGAGGCGTTGAGTGAACTGGCTGATTCCATCCGTGAACAAGGCATTGTGCAGCCGCTCATTGTGCGCGAACGCGGCGGTTTTTTTGAACTGATTGCCGGCGAACGCCGCTGGCGCGCAGCACAACTCCTGCAACTGGCCGAAGTGCCCGTCATCACCCGCGAAGCCGACGACCGCGCGGTGTTGGAATTGGCGCTTATCGAAAATCTTCAGCGCGAGAACCTCAACGCCATCGAGGAGGCGCACGGCTACGAACAACTAGCCGGGCAATTCCAGCTCACGCAGGAGGAAATCGCCGTCAAAGTCGGCAAAAGTCGCGCGGTGGTGGCCAACGCGGTACGGTTGTTGAAACTGCCGCAAGTCATTCAGAATTTTGTCCGCGAAGGCCGGCTGTCGGTCGGTCACGCCAAAGTCATTCTCGGTCTTGCCGACGAAAAAAATCAAAAGCTCGCCGCCGAGCGCGTCATCAAGACCGGCTTGAACGTCCGGCAAACCGAAGGCTTGGTCGCCAAACTGCAAAAGCGCGGCCCGCACAAATCCACGCTCCAACCGGAAACGATCGCCTTGCCGGGCACCGATCCGCACGTGGCTGATTTGGAGGCGCGGTTGCGCGAAGTGTTCGCAACAAAAGTGCAACTACACTATGCGGCGGGCAAGGGCGCGGTGGAAATTACCTTTTTCAGCGACGAGGAGCTGGAGAGAATTCTGCAAATTCTCGGTGTAAGTTCGGAATAGCCGCAAAGAGGCGCAGAATGCACAAAAACCAGTTACCGGGATATTTTGCGTATATTGCGCTTTTTCGCGGTGACAAAATTGACTGAACAATGATTCTTGCAGTTGTCAAATACGGCCATCCCGTGCTCCGGCAAAAAGGCGCGCGCATCGAAAAGGTCACGCCTGAAATCAAAAAGCTCATCGCCGATATGTTCGAGACGATGCACGCAAGCCATGGCATCGGGCTGGCGGCGCAGCAGGTCGGCCGGGCGTTGCAACTCACGGTCATTGACGTGCGCGAGGCCAAGGACCGTCCGTCCTCGCTGGAATTGGAAGGTAAGCCCGCCGACGTGAACGAGTTCATGCCGCTGGTCCTGATCAATCCGGAACTCAAACCGGGCGGAGATCTGGTGGCCGGCGGCGAAGGCTGCCTGAGTTTTCCGGAAATCTTCGCGGAAATTACGCGTCCCGAATCGGTGGACGTGAAGGCGTTGAACCAAAAGGGCAAGCCGGTCCAATTCCGGTGCGGTGGCCTGCTCGCGCGCGCCGTTCAGCACGAAACGGATCACTTGAACGGCATATTGTTCATTGACCGGATGAGCCGGAAAACCAAGGAAGAACTGCGGCCGGAACTGGAAGAATTGCAGGCCAAAACCAAGGCTGAGCTGGAAGCGGCGGGCAAACGATGACTCAATAAACCTTCCGCAAATTGGACGGCAGGATGTTGAGCTCGGTGCGGTATTTGGCGACGGTGCGGCGCGCGATGGTGATGCCTTTGTCGGCGAGCATTTTTACGACTTCCTGATCGGCCAAGGGTTTGGCCGCGTCTTCAGTTTTGAAAATATCCGTGATCATGTCCTTGACGCTGGTGTTGGAAACGTCGTTGCCGGTGGATGACTGAAGGCCAGCGGTGAAGAAATATTTCAACTCAAACACGCCTTGGGGCGTCTGGATATATTTGCCGGAAACGGCGCGGCTGACCGTGGTTTCGTGAACGCCCACCACCTCGGCGACCTGCGCCATCGTCAGCGGTTTCAGATGCGCGACGCCCTTTTCCATGAAATCGCGCTGGCGTTTCATGATTTCCTTCCCGATGTTCAGGATTGTCTGCTGCCGCTGGTGCAGGCTTTTGATCAGAAATTTTCCGGCGCGGATCTTCTCGCGGATATAGTTTTTGACCTCGGCGGTATTTCCACCCTGTGACATCAGGTCTTTATAGACATTGCTGATGCGCAGGTGCGGAATATGTTCGTCGTTGGTCGTGACGACCAGATCGCCGCTGACCCTTTGCACGAACACTTCGGGCAAAACGTACTGATTCGCGTCCGGCAAAAAGGCGCGCCCCGGGCGTGGTTCCAAACGCGCGATGCGGCTCATCGCCTCCTGTGCTTCGTCAACGGTGCAACCCGTGGCTCGCGCTATTTCCGGGATGCGCCGCTTGCCCAGCGCGTCCATGTAATCGCGCACAATGCGATATTCGAGCGTTTCCTGCCTGCCGGCGCGTTCGAGTTGAAGCATCAAACACTCGCGCAAATCACACGCGCCCACTCCGGGTGGATCAAAGGTCTGAACCACTTTAAGGACTTCGGCAATTTTTTCCGGCAGCAAACCAGTCACAACCGACATTTCCTCAACCGTCGCCTTGAGATAGCCATAATCGTCAATGTTGCCGACGATCAACTCCGCTATGCCGCGCTGGTCGTCCGCCAAATCAGTCTCCCGCGCCTGATCCATCAACATCTGGGTGAAGGAGGTCCCCGCCGCGAGCGAGTCAAACATGAACTGACGTTTCTCCTCCTCCTCGGCGGTCTGGCGGATGGGAATATTCGTTGCCGAAAAATGATCGCGCCATTCCTGGTCCAGTTGCACGAGTTTGTCAAATTCCGCTTGAAAATCGTCCACCGGCCCTTCGACCTCCTTTTCTGAGACGGCATCAGCCCTCAGGTCCTCCGGCGGTTCGGCGGGATCGGGTGACGAGGCCACTTCATCGGAATCACGTTCTGACTGGTCACGCAAATCAATTTCCTCCGCCTCCATTTCTTCGAGCACGGGATTTTGCTGCAATTCCTGTTCGACGAGCGCCTTGAGTTCGAGGGTCGGTGCCTGAAGCAACGCCAGCGATTGCTGAAGTTGCGGTGCCAGCACCAACGACTGCGTCAGGCGCGTGGACAGATGCAAACCTTGAACCATTTCGTTTAAGATAATGCGGTTTTATTGCGACCACAAGTAAAAAAGCAAAAAGTGGCACGACTTTCGCTGTGGGCACAAATTTCAAGGAAAAACTGGATTTCTTCACCCCCCGATTGCATCTTAAAGGCATGAAGTTGATTCTTTCGACTCACAACATCAAACTGACCAGGGCCATCGAGGACCACATCGTAAAACAACTGGAGAAACTCGACCATTTTGACCGGCGCACCATTGACGCGCGGGTGACGCTCGAACACGATCACACTCGCGCTGCGGCAAAACAATTTAGCTGCTCCATCCGCCTGGGTGTGCGCGGGCCAGATCTTTTTGCCGAGGACGTCGAAAGCGACCTTTACGCGGCCATTGACAAGGTCACCAAAAAAATCGAACAGCAAATTCACAAACGCCACGGCAAGTGGAAAACCCGCAAACACAAGGTGGCCGCACGCAGCAAGCAAACCCGCCAAAATACCGGGGATGTCGAAGCCGAGTAAGCGTTGAACGTTGATTCGTGGGGCGTTAAATCGTATTTAACCGGTACGACGATTTGATGATGAGCGTTCAACCAACATGATTCTTCGTGCCCGCACACTTTTGCCGGTTTCAAAGCCGCCCATTGAAAACGGCGCGGTCGTTATTTCTGGAAATCGCATCCGCGCGGTGGGTTCCTGGCCGGACTTGCGGATGCAGACGAATGAAAAAGCCCTCGACCTCGGCGAAGTCATCCTGCTTCCCGGCCTCATCAACGCCCACTGCCATCTCGACTACACCGACATGGCGGGAATGCTGCCGCCGCCAAAAACCTTCACCGACTGGATCCCGCTCATCCTTTCCGCCAAATCCGGCTGGGGCTATTCGGACTACCTGCGTTCCTGGCTGAATGGCGCGCGGATGCTGGAGCGCACCGGCACGACAACGGTCGCCGACATTGAAACCGTGCCCGATCTTTTGCCGGAAGTTTGGGAGGCCACGCCGTTACGGGTCTTTTCGTTCCTCGAAATGACCGGCATCCGCGCCCGCCGCGATCCCTCAGAGGTGCTGCTCGCTGCGGTCGAAAAGATGGATTCACTTTCGCACACGCGTTGTTCCGCCTCGCTCTCACCGCATGCTCCCTACTCCACCGTGCCCGCGCTGCTGGAACTCAGCGCCGAGGTCGCGCGTGAACGCGGACAGCGGCTGTGCATACACGTGGCGGAATCCAAGGAGGAATTTGAAATGTTCGTGAATGCGCGCGGTCAAATGTTCGACTGGCTGCGGCGCAACGAACGCGACCTGTCCGACTGCGGCCTCGGCTCGCCGGTCCAGCTCCTTGCCCGCCATCAAGCGCTTGGTGAAAACCTGCTCGCCATCCACGTCAATCATCTCGCTCGCGGCGATGCCACATTGCTAGGCCAACATCGCGTTCACGTGGTCCATTGCCCGCGCAGCCACGATTATTTCCGCCATCCGCCGTTTTTGCGCAAACGCCTGGCCAACGCCGGAGTCAACCTCTGCCTCGGCACCGACAGCCTGGCCAGCGTTCGCAAAACCAGAAAACAAAATCCCAAACTCAGCATGTTCGATGAAATGCGCGAACTGGCAGCCAGTGATCCAAAACTCCCGCCGCCGGAAATTCTGCGCATGGCCACGGTCAACGGCGCGCGCGCGCTGGGCCGCGCCGGCCAGATCGGCGAGCTTTCCGAAAATGCCATGGCCGATTTGATTGCCATCCCCGCCAGTGTGAAAACCAGCAGTGCCTGCGAAGCCTTGCTGGATCACGATGGCCCGGTGTGCGCCAGCATGATTAATGGGGATTGGGTTATTCCACCTCAAAGCTCGTGAACAACTTCGACCGAGAACTGACTGAATGCCTTGAGGCCTTGCACGCGCAAGGCTTGCGCCGCGAACTGCGCCGCGTGGATTCGCCGCCCGGCACGCGCATCCAAATCGGAGGCCGGACGCTGCTGAATTTTTCGTCCAACGATTATCTCGGCCTGGCCAACGATCCAATCTTGAAGGATGCGGCAATCCAGGCCGTGGAAAAATTCGGCGCCGGCACCGGCGCGTCCCGGCTGATTTGCGGTTCGCTGGCACCGCATCATGAATTGGAAGAGATACTGGCCAATTTCAAAGGCACCGAAGCCGCGTTGAGTTTTTCGACCGGGTACGCCACCGCCATCGGAACCATCGGCGCGCTGCTCGGCAAGGGCGACGTTATTATTTTGGACAAACTCGTTCACGCCTGCATCGTGGACGCCGCCCGGCTCTCCGGCGCGAAAATCCGCGTCTTCGCCCACAACGACCTGGATGACCTGGACAAAATTCTCCGTTGGAGTTCAACCTTTAGGTTGCCCGGCAGCTCGCTGAAGCGTGAACAAGCACCGCGCACTCTTATCGTCACTGAAAGTATTTTTTCCATGGACGGCGATGCAGCGCCGTTGCGTGAGATCGTGGCGCTCAAGGAAAAATACGGCGCGTGGTTGATGGTGGACGAGGCGCACGCAACCGGGCTTTACGGGAAACATCGTCGCGGCCTGGCGGAAGAATCCGGCGTAAATAGCCAGATAGAAATTCAAATGGGCACGCTGGGCAAGGCGGTGGGAGCTTCGGGCGGTTACATTTGCGGCTCGCGCCCGTTGATTGATTTTCTCGTCAATCGCGCCCGCAGTTTCATTTTCAGCACCGCCCCCGTTCCGGCCGCAGCCGCAGCAGCCACCGCTGGCATCCGTTTTATTCAATCCAGCGACGGTGAACGACGCCGGAAATCACTCTGGACGCGGGTTGGTGAACTCAAATCAGAAACTCACAGCGCCATCATCCCTGTTTTAATCGGCGACGAAGCCGGGGCGGTTGCGGTTTCCGCCGCGTTGCGCGAGCGGGACATTTTTGTTCCGGCGATTCGTTACCCGACCGTCGCGCGCGGTAAAGCGCGTTTGCGTGTGACCCTGACCGCGAATCACACGTCAGACGACATTTCACAACTGGTTGCGGCGTTGGAATCAATCCGTAAACACGAATGAAGAAGCTCGCCAAATTCGACCGGCAGTTCGTCTGGCATCCTTTCACCCAGATGCGTGACTGGCTAAAGCGCGAACCGGTGGTCATTGCTGCGGCCAAAGGCGTGGTTTTGCGCGACCTGCATGGACGCGAATATCTCGACGCGAATTCTTCAATCTGGACGAATCTGCACGGCCACAACCATCCCAAGATCAACTCGGCGATCCAGCGGCAGCTAAAAAAAGTCGCGCATTCCTCAGCGCTCGGCCTGGCCAATGAACCGGCGTCGCTCCTGGCGGCCAGACTGGTCCGGGCAGCCAATCCGCAATCCACCATCCGCAATAACAAATTGGAAAAAGTTTTCTTTTCCGACAACGGTTCCACCGCGCTCGAAGTCGCGCTCAAGCTCGCCTACGAATTCACAAGGCGCACCCGGAGCACGGGCAGCCAGTCTTCAAGTCGCCGGCGAGACGAACCACGCTACCTGTCGCTCGAAGGCGCGTATCACGGCGACACCGTCGGTGCGGTTTCGCTCGGCCATATTGATTTGTTCCACAAAAGCTATTCCGGTTTGCTATTCAAGACGGATAAGGTCATGTCGCCGTATTGCTATCGGTGTCCCTTCAATTGCGCAAAGCCGGAGCGCGCCGACGCCCGTGAATACCGCCAATGCAACTGGGAATGCGTCCGGCTGGTGGAAAAGAAACTCGCGTCGCAAAAGCAAAAGGGAAATCCCTACGCGGCGTTCGTCTTCGAGCCATTGATTCAAGGCGCGGCCGGAATGATCCCGCAGCCATCAGGCTGGCTGCGGCAGGTGGCAGAAATCGCGCGCGGCCACGGCGCACTGCTCATCGCTGACGAAGTGATGACCGGGTTTGGACGCACAGGATTTTCTCCCTCAACCCTCAACCCTCAACCCTCAACCATTCTTTTTGCCTGCCACCACGAAGGCGTGCAGCCGGATTTTCTGTGCCTGGCCAAGGGACTGACCGGCGGTTATCTGCCAATGGCGGTGACGTTGACGACGCAAAAAGTGTTCGACGCCTTCTTGGGCGAATACGGGGAATTCAAAACCTTTTTCCACGGCCACAGTTACACGGCCAACCAGCTTGGCGCGGCGGCGGCGCTGGCGAGCCTGGAAATTTTACAAGGCAAACAGTCTGTTCGCGCACGGCAAAATCTCGAAAAAACTCTGCACGACGAATTGCAGACACTTTGGTCGTTGCCCAACGTCGGCGACATCCGGCAGGTCGGCTTGATTGCCGGCATCGAACTCGTCCGGGACTGGCGGACGCGCAAGCCATTTGATTTGCGCGAACGCGCGGGCATCCGCGTTTGCGAAGCGATGGCGCGGCGCGGCGTGCTCACCCGGCCCGTCGGCAACGTCATCGTGCTGATGCCGCCTTATTGCACGACGCAGGTTCAGATGCGGAGGATGGTGCACGCCGTCTTTGATTCAATTCGCGAAGTTTTTGGGAAGCTGTAGCAGCGGTCCATGACCGTCGCTGGAAGTTTGATAATTCCGGGGTCGCGGACCGCCGCAATTTTAAGATTTTGTTTTCGCAAGTGCGAGCAAGCGCACGAACTGTTCACGCGTGACCGGCAGCACGGACAAACGCGATTGTTTCACCAGCTTCATCTCTTGCAGAATTTTGTCGGCCTTGATTTGCGCCAGCGTTACCGGCTGGGCCAGGGGTTTGACCGGTGCAAGGTTTACCGCCGACCAGTCGCCCTCGTCCGCCATCGGGTCGGGATAAAACTCTTTGACCACGCGCGCGATGCCGACGACAGATTTCCCCTCGCCGCTGTGATAAAAGAAGACGGCATCGTCCGTCTTCATCGCGCGAAGGTTGTTGCGCGCCGCGAAATTTCGTACCCCAGTCCACGCGGTTTTGCCGTCCTTCACGAACGCCTGCCACGAGTAGGCTTCGGGTTCCGATTTCACCAGCCAATAATTCATGTAAAGAATTTGCGATTTACGATTTACGATTTACGATGACGTTATGAATTTGGCCGACAACCTCGAAAAAGTCCAACAACGCATTCGCGCCGCATGCGACCGCGCCGACCGCGAGCCAAATTCGGTCACGTTGCTGGCGGTTTCCAAGACGCATCCGCCGGAGAGCATCAAGGCTGCGGCTGATTGCGGCCAGATTTATTTTGGCGAAAACAAGGTCCAGGAAGCGAAAGCGAAGATTCCGCAGTGCCCGGGCAAATTGCGCTGGCATTTCATCGGCCATTTGCAGTCGAACAAATGCCGTGACGCCGTCGAGCTGTTTGAAATGATTCAGAGCGTGAACAGCCTGTCGCTCGCGCAGGAAATCAACCAGCGCGCCGAGCAGGCGGCCCGGCGGATGCCGGTTCTCGTTGAAGTAAACATGGCAGGTGAAACGAGCAAGTTCGGTTACCAACCGGAGCGATTGCTGGCGGAACTCAAGGCGCTTAACGCGCTGCCGAGGCTGGAAATCCGCGGCCTGATGACCATTCCGCCGTGGTCGCCGGAAGCGGAAGACTCGCGTCCGCATTTTCGCCGGCTGCGCGAGTTGAAGCAACATGCCGAGGCGGTGCTCGGCGCTCCATTGCCTCATTTGAGCATGGGCATGAGCGGCGATTTTGAAATTGCGATTGAAGAAGGCGCGACGATGGTGCGCGTCGGTACCGCGTTGTTTGGGCCACGGGCAAAGGCCAGGCCGCGCGCGGATGAAAACTGAATTTTGATGCAATTTTCGCCGGATGACTTACGTTAGCTCTGATGACAATTGATACATTTAAACGCGAAATTGCCGCTGCCGTCAAAACCTACGACAAATTTGTCGTCTGCCTCGAAAAAACGCCGGAGGATTTTGAGGTGTCGCTGACCTCGCTGATGGGCAAGGCAATCAAGGCTTATGAAAGCCGCGGGGCGGGTCTGCGTCACGGCATCGCGCTGGATAACCAGGTGACGATTATTTTGAGCCAGGGTGACGAGGCGCGCCCGTTGTGCGGCATTTATTTCAACCTCCATTCGCCCTACCAGAAGAACGCGCTGCCCAAAACGGTGAAACCATTGGTCGAAAAATCACACAAGACGGAAAACTGAGTCTTTAGCAGGGGCGAGTAACACGAGCCCCCCATTCTGGCTTTGGTCCTGACTTTTGCGATTTGGGGGCTTGTATAACTCGTCCCGCCGGCAAAATCATTGATCGCGCACTTCACTGCCCACCTGCGCTTCGCCGGCAATCAGATCGGCGACGATGTTGTTGTCACGCTGCGGGCCGGTGATTTTGACTTCGCCGGTTTTCATGCCATCGCGATACAGGAAAAAGCCTTGCTCCAGTTTTGGCATCTGGCCGGGGGGAAAACTCAGCACAACAAAACGTCCGGAGGCATTGTATGAAACCACCCTGGCGGCGAGCGAATTATCCGGAGTGACGATGGTCTGTGGCGCAACGGTGACAGGTGCAGCGCGTTTGGCACTGTGCGCGGGCGGGTGATATGCACAACCGGTCGCCAACATTCCGACCATGACCAGTGTGAACGGCGTAAGCGATTTCATGGCGACAGTTAAGCGCGTGCCGCCGCGCAGGTCAATTCACGATTCCGTGATCACGGTGTCATCGTGCTCGTAGGCGGACGCGCAACAGCACAGCAACCGCAGCGGTTCGGTGCCGGTGTTCCAAAGCTTGTGCTTGCATCCCGGCGGTATGGCGATGGCGTCCCCCACCCTCACGTCGCGCGTTTCACCGGCAATGCGGATTCGCCCGACGCCGTGCGTGATGTAATAAATCTCCTCGGTCTTGACATGATAATGCTCCTGCGTGCTGGCACCGACCGGAACGCGCGCCTCGGCCAGGCTTTGGTTGCGGATGACGGAATTGCGATGCGCCAGCAATTCGCGAATTTCCGAGCCGTCCTTCGTGATGAAAGGCGGCGCTTCGTTGAGATTTTTTATATCCATAATTGTTTTCTTTCGTCCTCGTCCTCGAATCATCGAAAAACCCTGTTCGATTACGAGAACGAGGACGAGGAGGATTTTAGGCTAAAATCCCTCCGGCACTCCAAATATTTTCGTCCAATTGGCGTGGCCCAACACCACGCCAAGGACAATCAAGCCCATGGCCATCCAAAACGTGGATGTGACCGGCTCGTGCAAAAAGAGCCATGCCCAGGCCATCGTGCTCAGCGGAATGAGATTGTTGAACATCATCACCTGGCTCGTGCGCCAGTGGCGGAGCGCATCGTTCCAGAGCGCATAGGCAATCACACCGCCGAACACAATGCAGAATGCCAGCACACCCAGAATCCCGCCGGTGATGGGGATGCCGCGCGTGAAATAAATCTCGGCCAGCCCGAACGGCATCAGCGCAATTCCCGACATCCACATCGTATGCGCCGCGACTTCCGCCCCGCTCAAAGTGGCGCTGAGAATTCGCATTTGATGGCTGAAAGTCGCCCACAAAATGCTCGCGGCCAGCCCAAGAAATTCGCCGAGCAGGTCCAGTTTTGCCGTTTGCAACGCCGGCCAGAATAGAACCAGCACGCCGGACAGCGCCAGCAGCGCCGCTCCATAACGCCGCGCGCTGGCCCACGTCCGCTGCGGCCGTTCCTCCCACAACAACGTCCACACGGGCGACGCGCCGAGATACAACGCCACGTGCGAAGCGGCGGTCAGGCGCAAGGCCCAGTTGAAGGCGACGATATACAGCGCCAGACACAACCCGCCGCGCCACCACAATTGCCGGCGCAATCCGGATGTCAACGGGCGATATTCACCGAGCCATGAAGTGAAGCGCAGCACCGCCAGCAGCAGCCAGCCGGCCAGGAGAAAGCGGATGCCGCCGGTCCAGATGGGCGGCCACGCGGCGACCAGCCACTTGGTCCCCGCGTTGTTTCCGCCCCACAAAAAAATCACGAACAGGAGGCTGGCGGCGGTAACGGCGTTATTTTTAGGCTGCGACACCCGGCGAGTAAGCCAATGCGCGGCAGAATTGCCAATGAAATTTGTGCAGAAGCTAGGGAGAGACGAAAACAGAAACAGCTTTTACGAAAACACTTTTCCGCTATCGACCGCTCACACACCAATAGGTGGCTTTTTGGTGTTCAATGCTGTTATGGGATTGCCGTCGGTTGCGGTACTGGTGTGGCTTGTGGCACCGGCTCAGGTTTCTGTTGCAGAAGGACCGGTTTCCTCGGCATTAGCACGGTCTCTGGTAGTTGTGGACTCAACTTGCCGACTTTCTTTAGGGTAAATTCATCGGCGCTGTCTTCCAACTTGATAATGCGGAATTCAGGATACACTTTTCCGCTATCATCTCTTCTGGCTGTTATCGCCATTGTGCCATATACCCGAAGCACAACTTCCTTCCTTGGCGTATCCCGACAAAGAAACGTGTCCCTATGCTCAGCCATGTAATTCCCCAGAATAAAAGACAAGTACGTTACCCACAGAAGGAAGAGCAACGACAATAGATGGTTACCAAATCCCTTTCGTTCCATTTCCTTCTGGAGTGGCAAAGTCAGATCCATGTTACTTTTGCGTTCCTGATATATTGAAAGGAAACAACCAAAGCACGGAATGCACCATTCGATTTTGTATATTTTCATTAAGTTGAGTGGAACAATAATTTCGTAAGCAAAAAACAATGCCGTAATGGCCAGAATGAAGTAGCCGGGAAGGCTCCGGAAGTTATTTAACAGTATAATAGTGAATGCGATAACTAATGGGGGCGCATATGAAAAGATTAGTCTCCAATAGGGCCTTTTGCGGGCTTTAGAGCCAAGGATTAAATCATACAGTATATAATAGGTTGATGCTAGTTGGAATAGCACCGCTAAGAAGGACAATGCCAAAAAACCGTAGATGAGAAACGTGGTTACGTCTGGGCGGATCAATTCAGGAGGGATGTTGAAAAAACTACAAAAACCCAATTCGTAAGTAAAGACTGACAAATATGCAAACACACTGATAAACAGCATCGTAAGCGTTTCCGGAATTTTGAATGGTGACTTCTTGTCTTTTTTCTCGTCAACGGTTTTGGAAGCCAGCGCTGCGGGGCAGCTTGCTGAAAGAGATGGCTGGTCTTCAGCAGACGAGGGCACCATTGAAGGCTCGGATGCCGATGGATTTCGGGGTTCGGCTGTAACGGGTCCTGAGTGTTGACACAATTTTTCTTTTTCAGGTGGAAAAGCTGGTTGGCCACATGGGTCCATGTCCCCATCTTTAAACCGTTCCGCCATCGATTTCAACGTCATTGTTGTCGCCTGACACATTTTTGGTTTCGGCTCTGCGTCATGGCCAGCCGCGCCGGAAAGCGGTGCTAAAGACACGCGCAGTCCAGACGCTTCGCGCCTGCCGGACGCCCTCAAACTGCGCAAAGCGTCTGGACTGCGGCGCGTTCACCGCCGCTTTTGACGGACAATTTTGGAGTGCGGCGACATGTCGCCGCTTTGTTCGACGCGACACGTCGCGTCGAAAGGAAGCGCGGATGTGTCCGCGCACTCCCCGGCGCCGTCGGCGCGGCATCTTTGTAGAAACCAGAACCAATAAGATTCGAGCCCCGTCGGGGCGGCATATTCAGAAGATATCGCTCCTACGGAGCTTGGGAATGTTTGGTTTCATAGGCTACAAAGATTTCGCACCGACGGTGCTGGCAGATTTGCGCCACGACGTTATGCCGAGATTTATATACACCGACGAGCTTCCCGATTTGCCGTTCAATCAGTGAAATTTGTTTGACCACTGTAACACTCGGCTTAACTTGCCGGAATGGATCATTCACCCGGTTTTCTCAAAATTGTGGCTGACGCCAGGACCCGCGTCCGCGAAATCTCCATTGACCAGGCTCGCGCGTGGCTCCTGCAAAATCCCAAGGTCGTGCTGCTGGACGTGCGCGAGGACAGCGAATGGCTGGCCGGTCACGCCGCCGAGGCCGTACACTTGGGCAAGGGAATTCTGGAACGCGATCTGGAGAAGCTGTATCCCGACCCGAAAACGGAAATCATAATGTATTGCGGCGGCGGCTTCCGGTCGGCGCTTACGTGCGATGCGGCTCAAAAGATGGGTTATCGCAACGTCCACTCGCTCATCAGCGGTTACAAAGGGCTGGTGGCCGCCGGTTGGCAGATGAAACGCAGGGAATAACCACTGTCTTGAACAGAAGCAAACGAAGGCAACGAAGGTTTTCCCCGCTTTGTTTCCTTCGTTTCCTTCTGTAGAAATTTTCGTTTATCCTGCGACTGGCTGTGCTGCCGTGGAAACTGGCCGGCTGCGGGAGCAAACGCGGTGGAGCGCGTTGGCAACGGGGATAACTTTCTCGTGCAGGCCCTCACCCATCAGGCAGATTTGAATCCAGTTTTTCTGCCGCAGATATTCGCTGTTACAGCTCAGGAGATAGCCGGCTTCCTGCATGGCCTCGCCGATTTTCAGCGAATTCATTTCCGGCGGCAACGCGATGGTAATGACGGCCGGCGAGGTTTGGGCGCCGTTGCCAACCAAATCCAGACCCATTTCCGCCAGGCGCAGGCGCAGACCGGCGGATAATGCCGCAGTCTGGGCAAATCGTCTTTGCCAATCCACGCGTTTCACCGCGGCGTTCAGCGCGTGCAGTAAATTCGATGAAAATGTGAACGGGATGCCATTCTCCTTCGCGTAATAACCGAGGTCGAGATAGCGCGGCAATTTGTCCGTCGCGGACACGACCTGGTGATGGTAAAAAACCATGGTCAGCCCCGGATACGCGCGCAGTCCCTTGCCGCTGGAACACGACGCCAGATAAACGCCGGTCAGGTCCACCGGCAGCGTGCCGATGGTGCTGATGCAATCGAGGCACAATTTCACGCCGCGCACCAGGCAAATGGTTTTAAGCGCTTCGAGATCGGCCAGAATGCCCGTGGAGGTTTCGCAGTGCGTACACCAAAGCCAGGCGTGTGCGGATCGGCCGGAAAGTTTTTCCCTGACTGCGTTCAAATCCAGCGGCTGGCCCCACGGAAATTCCAGCGTGTCAAATTCCATTTTGAACCGGCGGGCCTGGTCCACCAGCCGGCTGCCGAATTCGCCGTTGGTCAATATCAATCCGCGACCCTTGAGCAAGGACAATTGCCCGGCGACGACGTCGTTGGCCAGCGTGCCGGAGCCCATGAACAACTCGACGTTTTGCGCGCGGACCAGTCCGCAGAGAATTTGTTTGGCGGCCAGAAAATCCTTTTTGAAGCTGTCGCTGCGATGCGATTCGGGAGCCTGCTCGAACGCGCGCCGCACTTCGCGCCGGACGGCCACCGGGCCGGGCATGAAATTCACCGCGCTGGGATGAAACGAACGCGCGGGCGACGAGCGCAGAAATTCGCGCGCCGTGACCTCGAACGTTTCCAGCGTCACGTACATCGGCTGAAACTGCGCGTCACCGCTGCCGACGAGCGGTCCGAAGGGCACAAAGCCAAGATGCTGGTAAAGTCTGGCCTGCCGCGTGGTGCCGGAAATAATCGCCAGGTCGTAGCCTTTTTCAACGCCGTGCTGCCAGAGCAGCGCGAGAATGCCCGACAACACCTGTCCGCCGCGCGCACCGCGGAATTTCCTTTCAATGGCGAGCAGCCGAATTTCGCAGATGGTCCGCCCCGGCGGCAGGTAGGTATCGAGGTTCGGCACTTTTTGATCGAGCGAGAATGGCCGCCGGCCGCGCACGGCGAGCATCCCGACGAGTTTTTGGTTGCCAAGACAAATCAGATAGATGTTGTCGGCGTGGAATTTGTCCACGAGCCGCTGGGCGGCGGAGGGCTGGTGCTGGGGAATTTCCTCGACGAAGGTCTGGTAATTCAGGCGGTGAATCTGCTCGAATTCCCAGTCTTCGGTCGCAACTTTGAATACCAGCGGTTCCTGTGGATTCATAATTTTGTTGATTCCGGTTTTGGCACAACATCGCGTCGGGCCAACAGCCCGGCAATTTCTTCGCCGATATTTCTCCGGTGCGCAAACAAAATCATCGCCGATAAAACGGCCATCAGCGTTGCCGTCAAACCGGCGTGATGAAACCACCCGTCCGCCAAAGGCAGACAGACGTAGGCGAACATGGCCGGGAACAGGCTTTTCCGCGTGATGGCCAAACCGCACAGAAACACAACGAGAATCGTCAACGCGACCCGATAGTCAAACATGAGCAACGCCGCGAACGATGTGGCCACCCCCTTGCCGCCGCGAAAATTCAATTGCGCCGGCCAGATGTGTCCGGCGACCACGGCCAGCACGGCCAGCGCCATGGCCAGCCGGTTGTGGCTGGTGATTTCCACCGCGAACCAGACAGCCAGGGCGCCCTTGGCCATATCGCCCAACGTGGTGAGCAGGTAGCTGGATTTCCCGAGAACGCGACTGACATTGCGCGCACCGGTGCTGCCGCTTTCGATTTCCCGGATGTCCCGGCCCGTGCGAGTGCGCACGAGGTAATAGCCGGTGGCGAAACAACCAAGGAAATAAGCCACGACCACGGAGCTGGTCGCTTGAAGCCCGTTTGCAGACTGCAAATGTTCGATAAACGCCATGCCGGCAGTCGCTTTCTGGTAACTGCCCGCACTTTATCCCGAACCGGCTCGCGGTGCGAATCAAAAATTTGTCCGGCCGTTGGTTTTTTCAATGTACCACAATTTTCAGAGCCAGACCGATACTGAAATCCGGCTGTGATCCGGCCGCAAAAACCCGCATAACTCGCCGCGGCGGCGCTTTGTCTCGACAACCCATGAAGATTGCGGCAAGTTGTTGCTGCCAGGGCCCATGGAATGTGGACTTACGAACCCCGCCAGGGCCGGAAGGCAGCAACGGTAGTTTGCTCCGTATCTGCCGTGGTCACCCTGGCATTCTCAATTTACGATTTGCGATTTTCGATATACGATTGCCGGCGCAATTGCAAAACGAAGCGTAAATCGCAAATCCGAAATCGCAAATCGAACATGGCCTATCAAGTAATCGCCAGAAAATACCGCCCGCAGCGGTTTGCCGACGTGGTTGGGCAGGAACACGTCACCCAGACGCTCGCCAACGCCATCGAGCAGAAACGCATTGCGCACGCCTACCTGTTCTGCGGCCCGCGCGGCACGGGCAAGACCACCATCGCCCGCATTTTTGCCAAATGCCTGAATTGCACCGGCGGACCGAAAATCGCCTTCGACGACCAGGATTCGCGCTGCATTGAAATTACCGATGGCCGCTCGCTGGACGTTCTGGAAATTGACGGCGCCAGCAACAACGGCGTCGAGCAGGTCCGCGAACTCCGTGAAACGTGCAAGTACGCGCCCGCCAATTCGCAGTTTAAAATCTACATCATTGACGAGGTCCACATGCTCTCGACGGCGGCGTTCAACGCGCTGCTCAAGACACTCGAAGAACCGCCGGCGCACGTGAAGTTCATGTTCGCCACGACCGACCCAGAGAAGGTCCTGCCGACCATTCTTTCGCGCTGCCAGCGATTTGACCTGCGCCGGATTCCCTCCGCGCTCATCACCAAACACCTCGCGCTCATCGCGAAACAGGAAAAGGTGAAAATTGACGAGGCGGCGCTCCACGCCATCGCGCGTGGCGCGGACGGTGGCATGCGCGACGCCGAATCCACGCTCGACCAACTGATCAGCTTTTGCGGCGACAAAATCGAGGAGGCCGACGTGCTTTCCATGTTCGGCCTGGCCGCGCAAAGCCAGATTCTTGGTTTGAGCAAAGCTGTTCTGGCCGGTGAAATCCAGGCCGCGCTCACCGAATTGAACGAACTCGCGCAAAACGGCAAGGATCTCGGGCGCCTGCTCGCCGACCTGCTGAATCATTTCCGCAACCTGCTCATTTTCCAGGTGGCGCGCGGCGATTTGAATTTGCTCGAAGTTTCCGAAGCCGAAGTCACGGCGCTCAAGGAACAGTCCGGGCTGGCCGATACCGCAGCCCTCACGCGCATTCTCGAAGTCCTGACCGATGCCGAGCTTCGCCTGCGCGATATTTCATCCAAGAAAATCCTGCTGGAAGTCGCGATGCTCAAAGCCATTGAGGCGCGCAACGCCGTCAGCCTGGATGCAGTCCTGAAACAGCTCAACCAATTGCGCGGCCAAGGTGGCGCGGGCGTCCCGCCTGCGCCCGCAAGAGCAAACGTGGAGCCTGCGCCAAGAAAGTTTGACTTCGATCCAGTAGCCTCGGCTCAGAAAAATCCGCCCGCAGCCAAATCCGTCGCGCTGGCCGAAACACCGCCGATGTCCGCCGACCTGGCCGGGTTGTGGAACGGGCTGATTGAAGCCGTTGGCCGCGTCAGTCCATTCATGCGGAGTTATCTTGTGGATGCCAATCCGGTTTCGTTCGACAAAAACCTGCTCACGATTGGCTTTGATCCCGAATTTGCCGATCACCTCGGCCTCGTGGACAACGCGCGCAACCACACGTTGCTCCAGACCAAACTCGCCGAACTCGGCCACGCCAACGCGCAGATTAAATTTGTAAAAGTGGAAGCGCCCGCCGGCAGCACATCGCCACCGGCCCCGGTAGCGTCCCCCACCCCGGCCGCGCCAAAGAAGAGCGAAGGCGAGTTCCCGGCGCCTTCTGTCCCCGCCGCTAAGGAAAAAAAATCGGCGTCCGTCCCCTTCAACAAAAACGATTTCAAGAACGACCCATTGATTCAAAAAGCCCTGGAAATATTCAAAGGCCAGATTGTGGAAGTCCGCACCTGACCTTCAACTCTCAACCCTCAACTTACCCATGTCCAGCATCGGCAAACTCATGAAACAGGCTGCGCGCATGCAGCAGCAAATGGAACAAGTGCAGGCGCAACTCGCCGCGCGCACTGTCGAGGCCACCAGCGGCGGTGGCGCGGTCAAAATCGCCGCCAAATGCGACGGTACCATCGCCTCGGTGAAAATTGATCCGCAGGCGCTCAATCCGTCCGACGCTCAATTGCTTGAGGACATGATTGTGACCGCCGCAAATCAGGCACTCGGCCAGGCCAAGGAAATTTCCAATGCCGAGATGGGCAAGGTCACGGCGGGGCTGAACCTGCCGGGGCTGATGTGAAATGTCAAATGCCGAAGCCCGAAAATCCGATGGTTGCCGCAAAACATTCTTCATTGGGTTTTAGGGCGTGTTTTCAAAATCAAAAAATGAACACAATTGCGATCAGCGGCGTCTATGATGGGAGTTCTTTTTATGAAAACATCCTCGCGGTTTCAGGTGTCGGATCTGCTCTGGGAGCGGATAAAAA